>JADHED010000271.1_pt1 | contig 69723 bp, 43 predicted proteins | sample 8952041 | NCBI WGS metagenome assembly JADHED01 (sample SAMN16124423, study PRJNA663239) | bioreactor sludge metagenome | isolation source: sludge (control) | place: India:Bengaluru | collected 2018-09-08 | reverse complement strand
GAGCGGGAGGAGACCTGGGAATGGACGGAAGAGGGCGGGTCGCGGCGGGTGCCCGCGGCGGTCGGGTGAGGGACCGCCAGCCGGCGTGAGAAGAACGGCCCCGCCTCGGGAGTTTCACTCCTTCCTTGGCGGCGAGCCGCGCTCCTTCCGCCACCGGTCCGCCAGGGCGTTGATCTGGTCCGCCATCTCCTTCGCGGTCGTCGTCCTCCTCCGAACGATCTCCTCTACCGCGAACGATCTCCTCCGAACGATCTCCTCAGAGGAGATCCGCCGTCGAGTTCGGGGTGGACACCTGGCGGTCGGATGGCGGACCGCGCGGCGGGGGGAGAGGAACCATCCCGCCTCGGGAGTCTCACCTGCCCAGGTCGCGGAAGAAGCGGTCGGAGTCGGAGAGGTGCTTCAGGTACTCGTGGAACTCCAGGCGGAGGTCCGCGTCGATGGGGTCGGCGCCCTTTCCCTCCGCACCTCCGAGCAGGGCCCCGCAGGCCGCCCGGGAGAGGGTGAGTTCGGGCGTGGGATCCCGTTCGTCGGGGCTCTCGACGACCTCCACCAGCCCCTCCCGGCGCAGCGTGCCGGCGGGCTCGAAGAGCGCCCGCTTGCGCAGGAGATCCTCCTCCGACCGGGACACCATCCTCGTCAGCTCCACGGCCTCCAGCCCCGGGGCGCCGTAGTAGCACTCCTGGAGCAGGAGGGCCACGAGGACGAGGGCCTCGTCCTCCGACAGGCGGTGCCGGCGGCACAGGCGCACGAGGGGGTACTCCCCCGCGCCCTCCGTCCGCGCCAGACGCTCGCGGACCCGCTCGAGGAGTGCCGCGGCGCGCCGCTGGAGGAAGGCGGGGCTCTCCGCCTCCTCGAAGGCATGGTGGCCGAACGGGTCGACCTCGAACAGGGCGTTCGCCCGGCGGTGCAGCAGGCCCACGACCCGCCCGAGATCGGCGAGGTGCTCGTACGGGCTCCCGTAGGGCCGGCTCTTCCGGTCCCGCTCGGGCCGCGGGCTGGCGTCCTGCTCGATGGCCCGGAAGAGGTCGTCCCCGAGGCGGAACTTCGCCTCGAGCGCGTCCTCGGCGTCCGCATCCTCCGCCACCACCGCCCCGCAGACCCGCAGCGCGCCGTCGGGCGTGAGCAGGGCCGCGCCGGACAGGACGCCGAACGCGGTGGGGAACAGCAGCGTCAGTATCTCACGTCCCGACAAGGGGTTGGAGCCGCCTTCGATCCGGCGGTTCAGGAGAAGCAGGAGGACGAGGACCTCCGGGGGGCTCAGGTGGTGGTCCGCGGCGAGGCGACCGAGGACTCCCGGCAGGCCGATGGCGGCGATGCTGCCGGCGATCTCCCGCACCTCCTCCGAGACCTCGCCGGTCGTGGGGGCGGACGACCCCTCCCGCAACCGGCGGCGGAGGCGGCCGAGACGGTCCGAAAGATCGAGGAGGCGCCGCAGGCGCTCCCGATCGTGTAGCGTGAGGTTCAAGGGTGTTCGACTCCGGTCCAGGCGCCGCGGGGAGGGGCCGGGGGACATCCGCCCCCGAAAGAGTGCGACAGGTCACCCCCGACGGCTACCCTGACTCTCTGTACCGGATTCTATCACCGCGGGGTGTCGGAGGTTCGCTTCCCGCCAGGCCGGAGTATCGCATGTCGGACCCCCTGCTGCTGAGGCTGGCGGAATCCCTCGGTCCGGCGCTCATCCGGGCGCTCGGGTCCACCTGGCGGATCGCCTATCTGCCACGGGGAGCGGAGGCCGGGCGGCGGCGCCGCGGCGAACGGGTCATCTACTCGTTCTGGCACGGTCGGATGATCCCCCCCGCGTTCACCCATCGCTTCCGCAAGGTCGCCATCATGATCTCCCTCCACAAGGACGGGGAGTACATCGCCCGGGTCGTGCGCCGGCTCGGCTTCGTCCCCGCCCGGGGGTCCACGACGCGGGGTGGCCGGGCCGGCCTCAAGCAGATCCTCTCCCTCGCCGAGGCCGGCCACGACCTCGCCTTCACCCCCGACGGCCCTCGCGGTCCCCGGTACCGGGTGCAGCCCGGGGTCGTTTTCGCCGCCAGCCGGACGGGACTGCCGCTGGTGGCCGGCGCCATCGAGACGCACCCCGCCTGGACCCTCCGCTCGTGGGACGAGTTCCAGATCCCGAAGCCCTTCGCCCGGGTCGTGATGCTGGAGGGCCCACCGCGCCGGCTACCTCCGGACCTCGACGACGAGGGGATCGAGGCCCACCGCGCGGCACTGGAGGCGGAGATGCACGACCTCATGGCGGAGGCGCGGCGCCTGGCCCGGGGGCCGGCGGCGGAAACCCCCGCCGCCCCGCCGCGGTAGAGATCTCCAAGGAGGCGTCCCATGCGCGAGAGAGGCAGCACGCTCACCGTCGTCCTGATCGTCGTCGCCGCCGCCGCCGCCGTGGAGGGTCTCCTCCTCTACGGGCTGTCCCGCCGGGTCGCGGACCTGGAGGCCCGCCTCGCCGCCGCCCCCGCCGCCCCCGCCGGCACGCCCCTCGCCCTCGGCGAGGAGGTCCGCGCCCTCGAACAGCAGGTCGGGGACCTCGCGGCGATGGCCGCCCGCGCCGAGGACGCCTCCGCCCGGGCCGCCGCCCGCGTCGAGGAGGTGGCCCGCGCCGCCGAGGACACCCGCCAGCGGATCCTCGCCGGCGAGCGGCCCGGCGCCACGATCCCGAAGGGCGCGCTGGAGGAGGCCGTGGCCAAGGCCGTCGAGGAGAAGGTCGGGAGCCTCCCGCAGGGCGGCGAGTGGAAGCCGACGATGCAGCAGTTCCGGGAGGCGTTCGCCCTCACCGACGACCAGGCGGACCGCGCCGAGGAAGTGTTCGACGCCGCCAAGCAGGATGCCTACGCGCTCCTCTCCCTGCGCCGCGCCGACGGCGGGAGCGCCCTCGACGACCTCGTCGCGGCGTTCAAGGACCCCGCGGACCCGGAGGCCGCGGTCCAGAAGGTCTTCCTCGGCCTCTTCACGCAGAAGATCCCGGGCCGGGATGAACCCTACATCTCCGAGATCCTCCGCATCAAGCAGAAGGCCCAGCAGGGCCTCGAGGGGATCCTGAATTCGGACCAGAACAAGCGCCTTTCGCGCATGAACCTCGACCACCTGGGCGTGCAGACCTCCTACGACCCGTTCGCGGAGTACGTGCGCGAGTCGGTCCGGTGACGCGCGTATAATGCCGCATCCACCATCGGGACGGGCCCGGGCGGAGGAGGCGCGATGATCGCCACCGAGGTCGCGACGCTGAGCGTGGGCACCCTCGCCATGGGCCTCCTCGGCGGGCTCTGCGTGTTCCTGTTCGGCATGGGCCACATGACGGACGCCGTGAAGGCCTTCGCCGGCCGCGGCCTCCGCACCCTGCTCGCCAAGCTCACCACGGGCCGCCTCCGGTCCGCCTTCGCCGGCGCCGCCGTCACCGCGCTCGTCCAGTCATCCACCGTGACCACCGTGCTGACGGTGGGCTTCGTCTCCACCAGCCTCCTGACGCTCGAGCAGGCCATCGGCATCATCATGGGCGCCCACGTGGGGACGACCGTGACCGCGCAGATCATCGCGTTCAAGGTCACGAAGTACGCGCTCGCCATCATCGCCCTGGGCTACGGCGTCCGGGTCTTCGTCAAGCGGGAGACGGCGAAGCAGCTCGGCGCGCTCCTCATCGGCCTCGGGCTCCTGTTCCTCGGCATGGAGCTCATGATGAAGGCCACCGAGCCGCTCCGGTCGCACCGCGGCTTCATGGACTTCATGGCCGGCCTCACGAACCCGCTGCTCGCCATCCTCATGGGCACCGCGGTGTCGGCGCTCATCCACTCCTCCGCGGCGACCACCGGCATCGTCATCATCCTGGCCTCGCGCGGGATCGTCCCGCTCGAGACGGGCATCGGCATCGTGCTCGGCGCCAACGTGGGCACCTGCGCCACGGCCATCCTCGCCTCGCTCGGGAAGGGCCGCGAGGCGGAGCGCGCCGCGCTGGCCCACCTCGCGGTGAGCCTCTGCGGCGTGCTGCTGTGGGCGGGCTTCGCCGACAAGCTGGCGTGGATCGTGCGCCAGGTCACGGCCCCCGAGCCCGACTTCGCCGCCGTGGCGAGCATCAACGCCGCCGCCCCCCGCGAGATCGCCAACGCCCACACGATCTTCAACGTCGTCAACCTGTTCCTCTTCATCTGGTTCGTCCGCCCGCTCGCATGGTTCCTCCGCAAGGCGCTGCCGGATCGGCCGGAGCGGGCCCCCGAGATCACGAGGCCCCGCTTCCTCAACTCCGACTTCCTCCCCACCCCCGAGCTCGCCGTCCGGTCGGCGTGGATGGAGGTGCTGCGTCTCGGGCGGCACGCGCGGGGCATGGTCGAGCGGTCGCTCGGAGCGGTCATCCATGGCGGGCCGGAGGACCTCCGCGCCCTCGACCAGGACGAGAAGAACCTCGAGGTCCTCTACGGGGAGATCCTGCTCTACCTGCAGAAGGCCGGCGTCCACGCCGCGACCCACTCCCAGTCCGAGGAGATCGCCCGCTGCATCTCCGTGCTGAACCACGTCCAGAACATCGGCCGGACCATCGACACGAGCCTCCTGCCGCTCGGGGCGGAGAGGCGGGAGAAGGACCTCGTCGTGTCCGAGGGCACGGCCGCCGTCATCGCGCCGCTCCACGCGGAGGTCCTCGCCGCCTGCGACGGGGCGCTGGAGGCGCTCGAGAAGAACGACCCCGCGCTCGCGAAGAAGGTCGTCAAGCGCAAGGACGCGGTGGGCGAACACAGCGCGAAGGCCAAGGCGAGGCTGCTCGACCGCCTCACGGCGGACGCCCCGAACCGCCACCTGGTCTTCCGGATGGAGACGGACCTCGTCGAGGGGCTGAAGCGCCTGTTCTACTTCGTCAAGCGCATCGCCAAGGCCGTGGAGGGCGAGTTCGAGGCCGGGGAGGCGATCTGAGCGCCACCGAGGGCGACGTCTACGTCGGGCCCGCCGGCTGGTCCTACGAGGACTGGAAGGGCCGCGTGTACCCCGAACCGGCGCCGCGGGGCTTCGACCCGCTGCGGTACGTCGCCCGCTACTTCGACCTCGTGGAGATCAACTCATCGTTCTACCGGCCGCCGGCGCGGTCCACGGTGGAGTCGTGGGCCGCGCGGGTCCGCGACCGGGAGCGGTTCCGGTTCACGGCGAAGGCCCACCGGTCGTTCACCCACGAGGAGGGCGCGGAGGCCGCGGGCCCCGCGGAGGCGAAGGCGTTCGCGGAGGCCTTCGCGCCTCTCGCGGCCGAGGGCCGCCTGGGCGCGATCCTCTTCCAGTTCCCCCACTGGTTCGCCGACCTCCCCGCGTCGCGGGAGCGCCTGCGGCGGATCGCCGACGGCTTCCGCGGCGCCGTCCCCCTCACGGTGGAGATCCGCCACGTCTCGTGGCTCAACCGGGAGCCGATGACGTTCCTGCACGACGTCGGCTTCGGGTTCGCGAACATCGACCTGCCGCCGGGGAAGGGGAATCCCCCCCCCACCGCGTTCGCCACCTCCGGCGTCGGCTACGTCCGCCTCCACGGGCGGAACGCCGCCGCCTGGTTCGCGAAGGACGCCGGGCGCGACGAGAAGTACGACTATCACTACGGCGGAGCCGAGGTGGACGAGTGGGTGCGGCGCGTGCGCACGCTCCGCGGGAAGACGCTCGTGACCTACGTCGTGACGAACAACCACTTCCGCGGTCAGGCCCCGGCCAACGCGCTGCAGATCATGGCGCGACTCGCGAACCGGAAGGTCCCCCTGCCGAAAGCGCTCGCGGAGGCGTTCCCGGAACTCCTCTCGGAGGGCGAGGTCGCGGAATGAGCGGAGCGAGAACCGTCGTCCTGGCCCTGTCCCCGGACCGGGCGCGCGCCCTGCGGGCGGACCTCGACGCGGCGCGCGGCTTCGCCCGCCACCCGCACCCCTCGGCGGCGTGGGCCTTCCGCGGCGACGCCGTCGTCGTGGCGTTCTACGGCTCGGGCAAGCTCGTCGTGCAGGGCGCCGGCGCAGAGTCGTTCGCCTCGTCGTTCCTCGGCGGGGCGCCCGCCCCCCGACTCGAGGCCCTCGACGACGACCTCGTCGGCACCGACGAGTCCGGCAAGGGCGACTACTTCGGCCCGCTCGTGGTGGCGGCGGTCTTCGTCGGGAAGGGCCAGGAGAGGGTCCTCGAGGAGCTGGGGGTCCGCGACTGCAAGGAAGTCTCCGACGGCGCGGCGAAGGAGACGGCGGCGGCGCTGCGGGCCGGCTGGCCGCACGAGGTCGTCGCGATCTCGCCCGCCCGCTACAACGAGCTGTATGCGGAGTTCGGGAACCTGAACCGCCTCCTCGGCTGGGCGACGGCGCAGGCCATCGAGGGCGTCCTTCGGGCGCACCCCTGCCGAAAGGTCCTCTCCGACAAGTTCGGCAACGAGCGCTACATCGCGGACGCGTTGCGGAAGAAGGGCATCGAGGTGGACCTCTCGCAGCGGATCCGCGCCGAGGTGAACCCCGCAGTGGCCGCGGCCTCGATCCTCGCACGCGACCGCTTCCTGATGGAGCTCGCGCGCCTCTCGCGGGAGGCGGGCGTGACGCTGCCCAAGGGTGCGAGCCCCGCCGTGGAGGCCGCCGCGAGGGGCCTCTTCCGGGCCGGCGGCATCGAAGCCCTCCGCGGGGTCGCGAAACTCCACTTCCGGACTACGGAGCGGGTCACAGACCGGCTGTTCTGAGGTCGGCGCCTCCCGCGGTACACTCCGGGGATGAAGTTCACGAAGATGGAGGCCCTCGGCAACGACTACGTCTACGTGAACGGCTTCGCGGAGACGGTGGCCGATCCCGCCTCCCTCGCGCGCCGCGTCTCGGACCGACACTTCGGCGTCGGTTCCGACGGCCTCATCCTGCTCCTGCCCTCGGAGAAGGCGGACCTGCGGATGGACATGTACAACTCCGACGGGTCGCGCTCCGAGATGTGCGGCAACGGACTCCGCTGCGTGGCCTCCTACGCGTGGCGACGCGGGCTCGTCGGGCGCCCGGAGATGCGGATCGAGACGGGCGCGGGGATCCTCGAGGTCGCCGTCGTCGGCCGGGAGGACGAGACCTGCGACCAGGTGCGCATGGTGCTCTCCGTGCCGCGCCTCTCCCGACCCGAGATCCCCATGACCGGGCCGCCGGGCCGGGCCGTGGAGGAGGAGATCGAGGCCGCCGGGCGCGCCCTGCGCATCACCGCCGTCTCCATGGGAAACCCCCACGCGGTGACCTTCGTCCCCGACGCGGACGCCTGCCCGGTGGAGGCGCTCGGGCCCGCGGTGGAGCGCCACCCGCGCTTCCCGAACCGCGTCAACACGGAGTTCGTGCAGGTGCTCGCTCCCGACCGCGTGTACCAGCGGACGTGGGAGCGCGGCGCCGGCGAGACCCTCGCCTGCGGCACGGGCGCGGCGGCGGTCTGCGTCGCGGGCATCCTCACGGGCCGGACCGTGTCGCCCCTCGACGTCCGCCTCCGGGGAGGTCATCTCCGACTGGAGTGGGACGGGGAGGGACCGGTGGTCCAGACCGGACCGGCCGTGACCGTTTTCGATGGAGAGTGGAGAAAGAGGTAGACTCCGTTCCGCCGTGGCCACCAAGGGGAAGATCTCCGCCCTCGCCCTGCGACCGCTGCGCGGCGCCCGCTCCCTGCTGGCGCTCTCCTTCGCCGCGCCACGCACGACCGCACTGCTGTCCCTCCCGCGCGATCCCGCGTCGGCGGCCGGCGCGGTGTCTCCCGCGCTCGCGGCGGGCGCCACGGTCGTCGTTCCTGCCGGGCCGCCGGGCCTCCGGGCGTGGAGGGACGCCTTCGCCGGCGCCGAGGTCCTCCGCGCCGACCCGCAGGAGGCCCTGCGCTTCCTGTGGTTCTACCGTGACGAGCACGACCCGCTCGCGCTGGGCCACGCCGCGGAGCGAGACCTGCTCGCCGAACGCTACCTCACGCGCCCCGCGCCACGTCTCGGCCCGCCGCTCCCGGACGTGGGATCCCTCGCCCTGCTGCGGGCCTTCGTCCTCGAGACCGGGTTCAACATCGGCGTCCGACCACCCCTCCCGGCCTCCCGGGGGAGCCGGACGCGGGCGACGATGACGGCCTTCGTGGAGGCCTGCCTCCTGCTCTACACCGCGCTCCTCCACCGGTGGCGGGCGCCGATCGCGCACCGCCGCGGGGACCGCCTGTTCCTCGCCGATCGCTGGCTCGCGCACCGCGCGGGCGGGAGCCCGCCGTGAACGCCCCCGCCACCGGACCGTCGGTCCGCTGCTACTGCTGTGGACGACGGACGGACCCCCGCCAGTCCTGCTGCGCCCGCTGCGGCGCGGTGCTGAGCGCGCTCTGCGAGGGCTGCGGGAAGACGCTCTCTATCTACGCCCCGCTCTGCGACTGCGGCCGCGCCCGCACACCGGAGGCGTGGCGCCGCCGCCGGCCCGTGTTCCTCCTCGTCCTCCTCGCGGTGCTCCTCGCCGGGGCCGGCGCCTTCCTCGCGCGACGGCAGCTCCGCGGAGACGAGTCCTACGACCGCTGGCTGGCCCTCCGCACGGCTCACGAGGAGTACTACGCCGAGAGATTCCCGGAGGCCGCCGTCCGGTTCGGACGGATCCTCGAGGAGTACGGGGAGGCCGCCTCCGTGCGGCTCATGCGCGGACTGAGCCTCTACTTTTCCGGCCGCCGTGCGGAGGGCCTGGCGGACTGCCGGCGCGCGCTCGAGGCGGACCCCGACCTCGACGGCGCGGCGTTGCTCCTCGCGCGGGACGCGCTCCTCGCCGCCCGCCACGGAGAGGCGCTGGCGTTCGCGGAGCAGGCCCTCGCCTCCGGCGAGCGCCCCCCGCTGGCCCACTACATCGTCGGCCGGGTCCTCGCCCGGCCGGAGTACCGGGACGTCCCGCGGGCCATGTGGCACCTCGAACAGGCGGTAGCGGCGAGGATCGACGAACCGGACGCGCTGCTCCTGTTCGCGGAACTCCTCCTCCTGTCGGAGCGGGCCTACCCGGGGACGCTGCGGGTCGCGAGCCACTCGGAGATGCTCCTCGGGGCGAGGCGTCGCGCCGACAGCCTCCTCGCGGAGGACCCCGGGAACGCCGAGGCCCGGTTCTTCATCTCCCGGTGCGCCCTGGCTCTCGGCGACCTGGAGGCCGCTCTCACGAACTACCGGGCCGGGGCGGCGCGACGGCAGCCGGGGTTCGAGGAGCTCCTGCTCCGAGCGCGCCTCGAGCACGCCCAGCGGAACGATCCCGGCGCCGACCGGATCCTGCGCGGCCTCCTGGAGGAGGACGGCGGCGCGGAGCGCCGCCTGCGGGTGGCGGAGGTGTACCGGGAGATCTCGATGCCCGAGGCGGCCGAGCAGACCGTGGCGGAGGGTCTCGCGACCCACCCCGAGGACCCGGGACTGCTCCTGCAGCGGGCGAGGGACCTCCTCGACCGCGGCGACGCGCCGGGCGCCGAGGCCGCGCTGCGCCAGGCCGCCGCAATGAGCCCGCGGGAGCCGCTGCTCGGGCTGTGGCTGGCGGAAGCCCTGCGGAGCCAGCCGGGACGCGCCGCGGAGGCCGAGGCGATGCTCCGGGGCATCACGGCGAAGCCCCGGGCCCCGCTCGTGACGCGCCTCCGCCTCGCGGACATGCTGCTGGATCCGCCCCGGGACCGCGGCCTGTTCGGCGACCGCATCCGCGAGGCGAGGGAGATCCTCGAAGGGGCCGGGGAGCGCCTGATCGAGGGCGACCCGCTCCGCCTGTACCGGGAGCAGGTCGAGGGGAAACTCCTCCTGCGCGAGGGCCGCACCGAGGAGGCCATCGCGCGGCTGTCCGAGGTGACGAGCCGCGACCCCGGAGACCCCGTGCCGCACGTGCTCCTCGCCGAGGCGCACGAGGGCGCGGACCAGCCCGACCTCGCCTTCCTCGAGTGGTCGGCGGCGATCCGCCTCACTCGCCGCGCTCCGGAACTCCTCCTCCGCCGCGCCCGGGTGGCCCTGGCGGCCGGAGGCGCTCCGCTCGCGGAGGCGAAGCGGGACCTGCTCGAGATCCTGCGCGACCGCCCCGAGGACGAGGAGGCGCTGCTCCTCCTCGCCCGGGTCCGGCTGGCGGCGGACGCCGCGGAGCGGGAGGAGGCCGGCCGGGACCTCGAGCGGGCCGCCGCGCTGCCCGGGGCGGGGCCGGACGCCCTGCTCGAACTTGCGGCGCTGGATCTCGCCGCCGGGCGCGTCGAGGAGGCCCGGGCCCGGCTCGACGAGGCGGAGAGACGGGCCGCGGGGCCCGAGGACCGCGCGCGCATCGTCGCCGCCCGCGCCCTGCTCGAGGACCGCGCGGCCGGCGGGCGCGTGACCCCGGCGGCCCGCGCGGTCTTCGAGGACGCGCTGCATCGCCACCCGGAAGACCGCCGCGTGCGTCTCCGGTACGCGCGCGTCCTCCTCGAGGCCGGCGACCTTCCGGCGGCCCGCCGGGAACTGGAAGTCCTGCTCTCCGCGGGCGACGACCCGGCCCCCCTCCGGCTCCTGTTCGAGGTGGAGGCGGCGGCGCGGGCGGAGGCGGCGGCGGATCCGGGCGCCCCGGCGGCGTTGCCCGGCATCGTCGCGCGCCTGGAGGCGGCGGCGCCCGAGAGCGTGGACCTCCTGTACCTGCGCGGGCGGCTGGCGCTCGCGGCCGGGGACGCGGAGGGCGCCGAAGCCCTGCTCGCGGAGGCCTTCGGGCGGAACCCGCGCGACGAGTACGCGGCCCTCGCGCTGGGGACGGCGCGCCTGATCCGCGGCGACGCGGACGGCGCGGTCGGCGCGCTGTCCCGCGCGGTCCGGCTGCGTCCCGACCTCGCGGCGCCCCGGCTGCTCCTCGCGGAGGCGTGGTTCCGGCAGGCCGTCGCCGAGGGGCGCGAGGACCGGCGGGAGAAAGCCGTCGGGCGGCTGCGGCTGGCGCTTGCGCAGGACCCCGGCCACGTCGGCGCGCTGGCTCTCCTGGCACGGAGCCTCGCCACGGTCGGCGCGGAGGGCAGCCCGGAGATGCTCCGGCAGGCCGAGAACGCCGCCGCGCGGCTCGCGGCCCGTCTCGCGGAGTCCGGGGCCGAGCCGGCCATCAGGGCGCAGGCGCTGTCGCTCCTCGCCACGGTGCGCATCGCGCTGGGAGACGCCGCGGGGGCCACGGCGGCGGGCCGGGAGTCCGCGGCGCTCGCGCCGGATGACGCGGAGATCCTGCTCCGCTCCGCGCTCGTGTTCCTCGGGGCCGGACAGGCCGCGGAGGCGGCGGTCCTGCTGGCGCGTGCGGCGGATGCCGCGCCGGCGCGGCGCGACGTCCTCCTCCTGCTCGCCGAGTCCGAGGCGCGGGCGGGACGCGCGGCGGAAGGCGCCGCCCGCCTGCGGGGCTGGCTGGCGGCCCACCCCGGGGACGCGCCGGCGTGGACCTGTCTCGGCACGCTCGCGCCGGAGCGGACGGAGTCGGCGGCGGCGTTCCGGGAGGCGCTGCGCCTCGCCCCGGACGATCCCGGCGTGCCGCTGGCGGCCGCGGAGACGCTGCTCCCGGCGGGCGGCGCCGCCGAGGCCGAGGCGCTGCTGCGGGAGGCGCTGGAGAGAGCGGGGATGCGGGGGGACGTGCTCGTGCACCTGGCCCGCGCGGTGCTCGCGGCGGGTCGGGACACCGGGGAGGGCGAGGAGCTCCTGCGCGAGGCGGCGGGAGAGGAGTTCGCGGCGCCCGAGAACCGGATGCTCGCCCTGGTCCTCCACCTGCGCCGCCTCGCCGCGAACGGGCGGGCCGAAGAGGCGATGGCGGCGGCGCGGCGACTCCTCGGCACGGCCCCGGACCCTCGCGAGGTCCGGGCCGGGACCCGCTTCGCCGCGCTCCTCGCGGAGGGGTACGCGCTGGCGGGGACCGCGCTGCACGTCGGCGGCCAGTACGAGGCGGCGGAGCTGTCCTACCGCCGGAGCCTCGCGTTCGGCCCGCGGGAGGATCTCGTCCAGAACAACCTGGCGGAGCTCCTGCTCGACGGACCGACCGCGGGGCGGTCCGAGGTCGCCGTCGAGGCCGAGCGTCTCGCGCGGGCGGCCGTGGGGCGGCGTGGCGACCGCCCCCAGTACCGCGACACGCTCGGCCGCGCGCTCCTCGCCGCCGGACGGCCGGAGGACGCGCGGGCCGAGTTCGAGCGCGCGATCGCCCTCCAGCCGGCCCCGGGCGAGGGGGTGCCGGAAACGGACGACGCACGGGAAGTCCGCGGCCGCGCGCTCCTCGGCATCGCCGAGTCCTTCTGGGCGCAGGGGAACGCGGAGTCGGCCCGGGAGGTCCTGCGGGCGGCGGAGGAGGCCTCGCCGGGACTCGGGCGGGAGCGTCGGTCCGCCGCCCTGCGGGAGAAGCTCGCGGGGAGGTGACGTCCGTTCGCTGGATTCGCCGCGCCCGTGTGGTAGACTCGCCGATCAGGGCTTCTGACGAGAAGGGGTGCCTTTGCCATGGCGGAAACCCGACGAGTGAGGCGGCTCGGCGGCCTGACGGCAGCGACGCTGTCCGCGCTCCTCCTCTGCGGTCCGGCGAACGCCGCCGTGGTCTGGCCGTCGAGCGACTCTTCCTGGACCGCGGTCCAGACCGGCAGCCCCGCAGCGGACTACTACGACCCCAACGGTCCGACGCCCAACGCGGTCGACGTCATCGGCCTGAACTCCGGGGGGACCTCCTACCCGGCGGCCTACTGGTACGACGACACGGCCAACGACAACCTGTACTTCCGTCTGCGGCTGAACGGCGACCCCACCACCCAGGGCGGCTACGCGAACTACTCCTGGCAGATCGTGCTCGACACGAACCTCGACAACAGCGTGGACTGGGCCCTGCAGCTCGTCTCCAGCGGCGGAGGCAGCCCGAACCTGGGAATCTACGCCGCCACGGTCGGCGGCCCGACCTGGGGGCAGGTCACCCTGTCCAGCACCCCGGCCTGGGCCACCACCAGTCTGTCGACCAACGTCAGGGCCACGAACATCGGCGCGAACATCGACCCCGCGGACAACAAGAACGACTGGTTCCTGGACCTCGCGGTGCCCTTCATGGCGATTTACGTCGTGACGGGGCTCCAACCCGGCTCGGCCTCCCGGGCCGCGGTGACCACCAGCACGACGCACACGGCCGTGAACAAGGACCTCCCGGGGGCTCTCGGCACCTCGAGTTCCGTCAGCAGCGGCTGGTCCAACGACCTCACGTCCTCCCTCAACCACTCGCCGGAGCCGGGCACGCTCGCCCTGTTCGGCCTCGGCGGGCTGGCCGGCTCGTGGTACCTCCGGCGCCGGAATCGGAAGGGCGCGGCCGCTCGCCGCGCCCCGTAGCCGACCCCGCCCCCGCCGGTCGCCTCTACCTCGCCGTCACGAGTTCCGCGCGGTGCTCGGCCCACCAGCGGGCATAGGCGTCGATGTCCTCCCCGAAGTCCTGCCCCGAGAGGCGCTTCAGCGTGCGGTAGATGACCCGCCGCTCGACGATGTCGCACTCGCCGTCGGTGGCGAGGACCTTGGCGTCGAGCACCTGCCCCTCCTGGATGATGCCGACGATCGGGTCGGCGATGAACGCCGTCTGCGCCACCTCCACGTCGAAGTCCTGGATGAAGGACAGCTGGTTCACCGTGTAGATGTGCGAGCGGTTGATGCCGCCGCCGTGCTTCTCCACGTGCCACAGGAGGTACTCGATGCCGATGGGCTCCTCGAACTCCCCGATGGCCGCCACGGCCCCGATCCGCATCGCCGGCTTCTCGGAGGCGAGCGCCCGCAGGTAGGGGGCCATGGCGTTGGGGTCCTTGAACTTCTTCACCGCCTCCACCGCCGCCGCGCGGACCCCGTCGGAGGAGTCCACGATGCTCCGGTGGATCAGCGGCCGGAGGGCCCTCCGGTCCCCGATGCGGCCGAGCTCCTTCGCGGCGAACGTGCGCACGGACTCCGCGGGGTAGCGCAGGGCGTAGGAGAGCGGCTCCACCTTCACGGCGTCGTCGATGCCCGCCAGCGCGAGCATGGCGATCCGCTCGATCTTCGGCCCGCCGTCGGACATCTGCTTCAGGAGGTCCCGGACCCGCGCCTGCTCCGCCTTCACGCGCTCCCGCTCGCTCTTCGGCAGCGACAGGGCGGCGACCTCCTCGGGCAGGAGCCAGGCGCCGTCGTGGCGCACGAGCCCCTTGGCCTTCATCGCCTCCTCGCGGGAGAGCCAGATCGTCCCGCACCGCTCGTAGCCGAGTTCCCGCCGTGCCCCTTCGTGATCGGGAGACAAGGCGACGACCCGCTCGAACTCGAGTCTGGCCTCATCAGAGAGCCCCTGCTCCCTGCACCACAGGGCGAGAACATAGTGTCCCGTGACGTCGTCCGGGGCCACCGCCTTCGCCCGCTCCACGAACTCCCGCCGCGCGGCGGCCTCGTCGCCGAACACCGGCGGGACGAACAGCGCGGGCAGAACCAGCCACAACACCATCTTTCTCATGCGCGGCTCCTGTTCCGGGGCCTCTTCCGTATTGTATACGTCGCCCGGGGGGCGCTTTCCGTGGCGGCGGTGGATTAGAATCCGCTCCCATGGCGCACCGCCTCCCGGCCGCCGCACTCCTTCTCGCCCTGCTGGCCGGCGGCGTCGCCGCCGCGCCGGAGTTCTCCGGGGACCTCCGGGAGGCGCAGGCCAGAGCCCTGGCCGCCGGGAAGCCCGTGCTCGTCCTCCTCCTTCGCGACGGGAACCGGGACTCCGAGCGCCTCCTGCGGCTGCTCTCGTCGCCGGGACCGGTGGCGGACCGCCTCGGCTCCTTCGTCCTCGTCCGCGCGGGCGCGAAGGACCGCGAGGAGATCGCGGAGCGGTACGACCTGAAGACCCTCCCCGCGACCCTCTTCCTGTCGTACCGCGGCATCCCGGTCAAGCTCGTGGGCGGCGTGCTGTCCCCCGCGCGGTACGCGGAGGCCATGGACGACGTGCTCGAGAAGAACCGGCAGCAGCGTTCCCCCTCGCGCCGGGAGGCGCCGGAGCCGAGACCGGCCGTCCCGCCGCGGCCGGAACGGGTCTTCGACCACGCGCCGGACTGCCCGGATGGGTGCCCCGCCTGCGAGGAGGCGGCCGCCCGGGCGCTCTCGTGGCTCGCGACGCGCCAGCAGGCCGACGGCCGGTTCGCGAAGCAGGCCGACGAGGTCGTCGCGAAGACACCGGACGGGCGCATCCTCACCCGCTCGATCGACCATGTGGAGACGGCCCTCACGGCGGTCGCCGGCCTCGCGTTCCTCGCCGGGGGCAGCACGCTCGCCGAGGGGCCACACCGGCAGGTCCTCGCGCGGGCCGCGCGGTTCCTCGAATCCGCGGTGCGGCCCGACGGCATCGTCTGCGCGGAGACGGGCAACGACTACCTCTACCTCACGCAGTGCAACTTCGAGACGGGCCTCGCCGCCATGTTCCTCGCGGAGATCCAGGCCCTGGCGCCGGACGCCGCCCGCGCGGAGAAGATGGCCCGCGTCGCGGGCTATCTCTCCCGCGTGCAGGACCCGGCCTGCGGCGCGTGGGGCTACAGCCACGACTTCAACGACACGCCCGCCGACGTGAAGCGGGGCTGGCGGCTCCTCGCCACGACCCACTGCGCGCTGGGCGGCCTGCTGTGGCTCGGGGCGGCGGGCATCCCGGTGGACGGCGAGGCGGTCGCGCGGGGCGTCCGGTACCTCCAGTCGTGCCGCGCCCGCGGCGGCCTGTTCGGCTACCGGGCGGAGTTCCGCCACCTGCCGGGCTACCCCGGCGCGACGGCGGGCGCCCTCGTCTCGCTGCGGCGCTCGGGCCTCCTGAAGGAGGGAGACCTGGGCGCGATCGGGCGCACGTGGCGGCCGGTGTTCGCGGACATCGAGGGGTACGGGCGCCATTTCTGGTTCTTCCTGCTCCACACGGCGCTCGCCATGCGCGACGAGGGCGAGGAGGGCGCGCGGGAGTTCCACCGTCGGTTCAGGGACCGGGTGCTCTCGGCGCAGGAGGAGGACGGGTCCTTCGCCGACCCCGACGCCGCGGGCGGGCGGGTCTTCGCCACGGCGGCGGCGGCCTTCGCGCTCACCCACCACGCCGCCCGGCTCCGCATCGCCGGGGCGACTCCCCCCGCGGCGATGCCCCCGCCCGCCGAGCGGCCGTCCTATCTCGCGCCGGCGCACCCGACGAGCCGCGTGAAGGTCTACGAGCAGGCCGGCCTCTACCGCTACGACCTCGTCGTCTCCACGGACGGGCCCGCGGACCGGGAGTGGTTCGCGGCGTTCGGGAGGGCGATCGAGGGCGCGAACCGCCTGCTGTGGGACGCCACGAACGGCCAGATATGCCTCGGCCGGGCGACGCTCGCCGCGGAGAAGGCGCGCTGGGACGAGGCGGACGTGCGCGTCGTCACGGACTTCTACTCGAACGAGCCGCTGCCCCAGCCGTTCGTCCACGGGCTCACGATCGTCTCTCAGCGGACGACGATCCGCGGGTCGCGGGAGAAGACGGGGCCGCGGATCGGCGACTGGGTGATGCTCCCCTGGGCGCCGCGCGGCGGCGGCGAGCCGTTCCCGTGGGACAACCCGAAGCTCACGCGGGTCCTCGCCCACGAGCTGGCGCACTACCTCTTCGGCCTCCTCGACGAGTACGACGAGCGGACCGGCGAGTCGCGGTGCGACTGCCTCCTCGGCAGCCGCACGTCCACGGAGTTCTGCACGGCGGAGAGCCACCGGGACCCGCGGGTCGAGGAGGCCTGCTGGGACCACGCCCTGGCGCTCTACCCGCGCCTGAAGGCACCCCACGCGGAGGACCCCGGCCCCTGGGAGCCGCCCCCCCCGCGCATCAATCTCCCGTGACGCCGGGTTCCGGGGTTCCCCCGGGCCCGGCCTCCCCGTAGAATCGCCACCGGTGCTGGGCGATTCGGATGACCTGTCCGGGGAGGTCCCATGTTCTCGGCGCGCCGCCTCCTGCGTCTGCGGATCCCGGGGTTCCTCCTCGTGCTCGTCCTCGCCACGGCGCAGGCGCAGGAGCCCGGGGCGCCGGACGCCCTCGAGCCGAACAACGACCTCGCCACCGCGACGCCGCTGCCGCCCGGGGAGACCCGGGAGGGGACGATCTCCCCGGTGAAGGACGAGGACTGGTACCGGGTGGCGCTGCCGGAACGGGGCCTCCTCGTCCTCCGCCTCGAGCCACTGGCGCGCGGGACCGGCCCGGCGATCGTCCTGAAGAACCGCGAGGGCACCGACATCGCCTCCGTCGTGGGGCCGTTCCCGCGGCGGGCCGAGTTGCGGTTCGAAGCGCCGGGGGCCGGCGAGTACCTCGCGGTGGTCTGCGACGGGCCGCACGGGCCCGGCGAGGGCGGCTACGGTCATCAGTGGCACACGGCGGCCGGCGAGACGCCCTACCGGCTCGCGGCCCTGTTCACCCCCGCCCCCGACGCCGCCGAGCCGAACGACGACGCGGCGGGCGCCCGCCCCCTCGACCCCGGCGACACCGCGGAGTGCACGGTCTTCCCCGCCGGCGACCGGGACCACTTCTGCGTCGACCTGCCGGAGAGTGCGCGTGGGATCCTCGTCGCGACCCTCGTGACGCCGGACCCCGTCGCCCCGGGCCTCGTCCTCTTCGATCCCGCCGGCCAGCAGATCGCCGTCCGCGAGACGACGTGCGGGGGGACGGCGGCCATCCGCCAGCCCGTCACCGCCGGGGGGCGGTACACTCTGCTCGTGCAGGACGGCCCCCACGGGCGGGGAGAGGCGGGTTACGGCCACCTGTGGAACAACGCCTCCTCCACCGCCCCCTACCGGCTCACCGTCCGCTTCGTCTCCGCGGAGGACCCGGGCGAGCCGGACGAGGACGCCGCCTCCGCCCGGGCCATCGCCCCGGGCACCGAGGCCGCGGGCACGCTGTTCCCGGCCGGCGACATCGACCACTACCGCCTCGAGGTGCCGCCGGGCCCCACCGTCCTCGAAGTCGGGCTGTCCGCGCTCCCCGCCCACATGGCCCCGACGCTGGCGCTCATCGACCCCGACGGCCGGGAGCACCGGCGTCTCGACGTGAGGCCCGGGAGCCCCGTCCGCCTCGAGGAACCCCTGCCGCGGGCCGGCGTCTGGACGCTCGCGGTCATGGACGGCGGCCATGGCTTCGGGGAGCAGGGTTACGGCCACCTCTGGCGGAACCAGTTCACGGCCACTCCCTACCGGCTCCGCGCGGACCTCCGCCCCGTGCCGGACCGGACCGAGCCGAACGACTCTCCCGAGAGCGCCCGCGACCTGCCCCTCGACGCGCCCGCCGAGGCCGTGCTCTTCCCCGCGGGGGACCAGGACCACTACCGGATCCGGATCCCGGAGCCCGCCCGGGGCCGCCTCCGCATCGACGTGGAGCAGGTGCCCGAGGCGGTGAGCCCCGCCCTGCTGCTCTACGCGGGCGGGAACGAGGTGGCGCGGAGCATCGGACAGGACGGGCGCGACCTCGCCCTGACGATCCCCGTCCGGGGGACGGCCGAGTACGTCGTCGCCTTCCGCGATTCCTCCCGGGGGCGGGAGGAGCACGACTGGGGGAGCGAGTGGGACAACCGCCGCTCGGACCGGCCCTACCGCATCCGGGCCACGTTCAGCGCCGCCCCGGACGCCGAGCCCTCGGAAGACAAGGAGCACGCCGTGCCGCTGGCGCCCGCCGAGGGCGGGGCGTTCACCGGGGAGGGCGCGCTGTGGCCGGAGGGGGACCAGGACTGGTTCGCGGTGGACCTCCCCGCCGGGGAGTTCGAAGTCGTCGGCGAGGGCATCGGGGCGCCCGTGGCGCCGGCCCTCGTCCTGCTGAACGCCGACGGGGGGGAGATCGCCCGGCAGGTCGGCCCGGTCCTCGGCCCGGACGAGGCCATCCGCCTGCGGTTCTCCCTGCCGGAACCCGCCCGCCGTCTCATCGTCGTGGCCGACGGCCCCCGGGGTCGCGGTGAGCACGACTGGGGCAGCGAGTGGAACAACGCCGGATGCGCCGCGAAGTACCGCCTGACCGTCCGCACCGCCCCCGCGGGAGACGAGCCGCCGCCCGCCGCGCCACCGCCGGAGCGTCCGCCCGCCGCCTCATCCACCCGGGACGGCGCCCTGCCGCTCGCCTTCACCGCCGGGGCGGCCGAGGCCGACTGCCCTCTGCAGCCGCCCGCCCCCGAGACGTGGTTCGCCCTCGACGTCGCGGCCCCGAGCCTGCTGACCGCGGACCTGACCCGCGTTCCCGGATCCGCCGACGCCCGCCTCGAGGTCTACGCCGCCGACGGCGACAGACCCGTCTCCGCCGCCGACGGGTTCGCCGGCGTCGTCCTCGGAGGCGACGAGCGGCTCTTCGCCGACCTCCTCCCCGGCCGCTACCTGCTGCGGGCGTTCGATGCCGACCCCCCGTCGCTCCGCGCCGGCGGCGTGGCGCGACTGCGGGCGGTCCTGACGCCCGTTCCGAGCGCCGCGCCGGCCGCCGCCGGCGCCGGGCCCCGCGAGTTCCCCGCCGCCGGCCGGGTCGACGAGGCCACGTGGCCCGCCGGCGATGTCGACGAGCTCCGTTTCCCGGTCGCCGCGCCCGGCGTCCTCGAAGTCCGCCTCGACGGCGTGGACGCCGCCCTGGCCCCGCTCATCGAAGTCTACCGCGAGCACGACCGCCGCCTGCGCGCGCTCTACGTCTGCGGAGGCCGGACCGACTACAACGTCCCCGACCGCCTGTCCTGCAACGTGGACTGGACGCGGACCACCCTCGCCTCGCTCGTCACCGGCCGAGTCCTCCACCATCTCGGCAACGATGCGGTCTCCGAATGGCCGGACGTCGAGGCGACGTCCCGGCGCTGGGACTTCGACCTGCCTTCCGAGCCGCGCTCCGTTTCATTCGGACTCCAAATCATCGATCAGCACCACCCGATCGTCGTCCGCGCCAACGGGCGCGAGGTCGGGCGGTTCGAGCCCGGGCAGCCTCCCTTCGTCGCCATCCCGCCCGAGACGTTGCGCGCGGGGGCGAACACCCTCGAGGTCGAGGTGACGCCGTCCCCCGATGGCAACCTCGATGACGTCCTCGTGCACCGCCCGGTCCTCGAGGGCGTCGCCGGCGACGGATCGGCGCTGCGGGTCCGCCTCGAGCCCTACCGCCCGCCGCTCTCGCCGGAGGCCCTGGCGGGATTCGACCTCGTGGTCCTCGACGGGCTCACGGATCCGCTCGCCTTCGAGTTCGACCAGCCCGAGACGGCCGCCGGGATCCACGAGTGGGTGGAGGCGGGCGGCCGGTTCGTCGTGATGTGTCCCCAGGGCCCCTCGTGCTTCGGGCCCGCCGCGCGTTCCCAGGGCGGCGTGCTCCTTGTCGAGCCGACCTCCTACGACAGCCACGGACTCCATGCGCGGAACCTGATCGACGGCCATGCCTCGCGGGGCTGGGCGAGCACGGGGAACGCGCCCTTCCCCCACGACTTCGTGCTCGGCTTCGCCGCCGGGACGGCGCGCGTCGTGGACGGCGTCGCCCTCGCCATGGCGGTCGCGGAAGCCGACCGCCGGCCGAAGGAGGTCGAGATCCTCGTCTCCGACACGGCCCCGGACGCGGGCTTCCGGTCGGTGGGGAAGTTCGCGGTGGAGGCCGATCGCCCGTGGCAGGCGTTCCGCTTCCCCCCCACCCCGGCGAGATACGTGAAGGTCTCCATCCTCGCCAACCACGGCGATCCGCAGCACACCGAGCTGGGCGAGATCGAGGTCCTCGTCCCCGGCGTCGCCGGGGGCCTTCTCGGCGCCCGCCAGGTCGTCTACTGGAGCGACGAGCCGATCGAGGTCCTCGCCGACGACGACCCCGTCGCCTCGGCCTACGGCACGGGTCCGTGGAACGGCTACGCGGTCTCGGACCAGAACGGTTTCCTCCTTGGCACGGAGGACGCCGGCTTCCGCACGGTCGCGGTCATCGCCGGGAACCCCCGTGCGGCGGTCACGGTGACGAAGAGCGCCGGCAAGGGCCTGCTCATCCTCGACACGCAGGAGATCGGCTACCCCAGCAACACCGCCGCGAACTGGCGTCTCCCTAACCTCCTCGGCTTCCCCGACCTCCTCGTCGCCCGAGTGGGCGGCAGCATGGTCCCGAACGGAGCCGACCCGCACGGCCGGAGCGAGAGACTGCTGGCGCCGGCCCGGGAGGCCGGCGCCATGCTCGTCCGCGTGCAGGATGCGCACGGCGCGGCGAGCCGGGTCCCGTGGACGCTGTCCGTCGCCCTCCGGGAGTGCGGCGATCCGCAGGAGCCGGACGATTCCACAGACGCCGCCGCCGCCCTGCCCGCCGGCCGGGACGTGCGGGCGACCATCGACCCGCCCGGCGACGTCGACGTCTACCGTCTCGAGGTGCCCCAGCCTTCCCTCGTGCGCCTCACCGTCGAAGGCACGGACGAGGACTTCGACCCGGCGGTCACGGTCCGTCCCGGCGGCGGGGGCAAGCCCCTCGCCGTCCTCGACGGCACGCTCGCCGCGGGCCGCGGGTCGGGCGAGAGCGGGGCGTTCGCCTGCGGCGCGGGGAGCCTGCTCGTCGAGGTCCGGGACGCGAACCCCCTCGCGACCGCCCTCCCCTACCGGATCACCGCCGACGTCGCGCCGTTCACCGCCTGCCGGCCGGGGTTCGCGTACGACGCCCCCCACCGCGCGGCCGCCCTGCCACCGGGGACCCCGATGCCACTGAGCCTCGACCCGCCGGGCGCCTCCCCGGCCTTCGTCATCTGGCCGCGCGAGGGCTCCGAGGTCGAGGTGCGGATCGAGAACGTGCCTCCGAGTGCGGACCCGTGCGTGGACGTGTACGCCGGCAACGGTCCCGGCGGCGTCCTGCTGCCGCCTCTCCGCGGCCTGTACCTCGCGGGACGGGGCGACTTCCACCTCGAGGACCTCTGGCCGACGGCCGTCCGCTGGACCCGCATCGACCCCGGCCACGCCGACGCGCGGGCCATGGCCGATCGCTTCGGCGAGTTCGACATCGTCATCCTCGACGCCCTCCTCGACCCCGACCATTTCGGCGCCTATGAGTCCTCTTTCGCGGAGAAGGCCCGCACGTACGTCGAGGGGGGCGGGCGGTTCCTCGTCCTGTCACCCTGCGTGTCCGCCTCGGAGATCGCCGCCGTGCGCGGCGGGCGCGTCGTGCGCCGCACGAGCCAGTGGGACGAGGGGAAGTGGGCCGTCGAGAAGCTCATCGACGGCCGGGCGATCCCCGGCAACCCCACGGGCGGGTGGTGCTGCGCGTCCGGGAAGGTCGCCGAGCCGCAGGAGATGGTCTTCGAGGTGGGCGGCGGGGCGGCGAAGGTCCTCGACCGGATCATCGTCTACGCGACGTCCCAGGCGGAGGACCGGCGCGCCCGCGAGGTGGAGCTGTCCGTGGGCGCCGTCGAGGAGGGCACGTTCGACACTGTCGCGACGGCCGAGCTCGAACCGCGGGACGGCCCCCAGATCTTCCGGTTCCCGCCGCGCGAAGCGCGCTTCGTGCGGATCGTCGTGCGGAGCAACCGGGGCAACGGGGCCGAGACCCAGCTCGGCGAGGTGGAGGCCTACGGCCCCGCTTCGCCCGCCTTCTTCGGGCTGCGCCCGCTGCAGTCCGATTCCTGGCTCGCCCTCGAGGCGCCCGACGCCGCGCACGCGCTGGCGGGCGGCGTCGTCCCCCCCTCGGCGGAGCGCCTCGCCCGCCAGCCCGTGTCCACGGTCTTCGACGACGTCGAGGCGGCGGGCTATGAGCCCCTGCTCACCTGTCCGTCGCTCCCCGGGCTCGCGGCGGCCGCGTACCGCGAGATCGGGAAGGGCGTGCTCGTGGTCGAGGGTACGCAGGTCGGCAACCCCGGAAGCCGGGCGGAGACCGCCTGGCGGCTCGCGAACCTCCTCGGCCGGGGCGACCCCTTCCTGGGAACGAGCGACGGCACCACCGGTCCCGGCCGGGGCGGCCCCGAGGTGTTCTCCATCGTCCCTCCGCGGGCGGGTCCCTGCTACCTCGTCGTCCGCGAGCGCGAGCCCCTCGGGGGGCTCGCCCCGCTCACGGTCGAGGCCCGCTACGAGCCCGACCCGGCCCTGGCCCCCGCGCCGGCCGTCGCCCTCGTCAGCCCCGCGGAAGGCACGGAGGGCGTGCCGGTCGCCGGACCCGTCACCCTGTTCCTCACGCGGCCCGCGAGCGGCGGCGCGCGCGTGACGCTGTCCGGGGCGACGAGCGGCGCGGTCCCCGTGGAGGCAAGCCTCGACGAGTCGCGGCGGGTGCTGACCGTGCGCCCGGGCCGCCCCTTCGCACCGGGCGAGGCCGTGGCCTTCCGTTACGACGGCGGGCTCACCGACGACCTCGGCCGCGAGTTCCCCGCGGGGACCGGGACGTCGTTCTCCACGGCCCGCGGCCGGGAAGAGGCCGGCTTCACGGTCTCGGTCGAGACCTCCGCCCGCATCATCGGCCCGCGCCCCGTCGCGGTCCGCATCCGCTCCTCGGCGCCGCTCGCCGGCCCGCCGCAGGTCTTCCTCGCCCCCGCGGCCGGCGGCCGTGTGCCGCTCGTCCTGCGCGCGACGGCGGACCAGGAGTGGGAGGGCGAGGTCACCGCGCCTGCCGGGACGCCCGACGGCGCGGCCTCCTTCGCCGTGGAGGCGCGGGCGGCCGACGGCCGGGCCTCCCCGGCGGTCCGCGCCCCGACGGTCCGCGTCGACCTGACCCCGCCCGCCCCGCCGCGCTCGCCGGTGCTGGCCGCCGGCCCCCGCGGCCGCGTGGACGCCTCGTTCCCCGCCTGTCCGCCCGGCGACGGCGTGGCCGCGGTGGTGCTCCTCCGCGAGACCTCCGCCGGGCCGGTGGAGGCCGGGCGGCTCACGGGAGCGGGCCCGGGCACGATCTCCGACCGCGGTGCGGGCGCCGGGCGGACGCGCTACCGCCTGGCGGCGGAGGACGACGCGGGGAACCGCTCCGCCCCCTCCGAGCCCGTGGAGATCGAGGTCACCGGGCCGGGCCTGACCCGGGCCGTGGAGGGCGTGACGGCGGAGGCGAAGGGTGGCGCGGTGGTCGTCGTCTGGCAGGCCTCCGAAGAGGCCGGCGTGGACGGCTACTCCGTCTACCGCCGCGAGGACGCCAGGGCCTTCGACCCGCTGCTCGTCCCGCCGACGATCCTCGTGGAGGCGGGCCGCCTCACGGCCACGGACCGGCCGCGCAACGGCCGCTTCACCTACTACGTCGTCGCCCGCGACCGGCAGGGCAATCCGTCGCCGCTGTCGGCGGCGGCGGAGGTCCTGCTCGACACGGCGGCCCCCGTCGCCGAGGTCCGGGCCCAGCCCTGGCGCCGCCTCCCCGGGGAGGTGGCGCTCGACCTCGTCGTCAGCGAGGTCCTCGCCGAACCCCCGACCCTCGCCCTGTCGCTGGCCGCGCGGGACCCGCTGCCCGTGACGCTGACCGCCTCGGGCGACCGCGCCTTCCGCGGCACCGTCGTCGTGCCCGCGGACGCCCCCGACGGCGAGGCGCGCTTCCTCTTCGCCGGCACGGATCCCTCCGGCAACCGGGGCGAGTGGATCACGACCGGCGCCACGCTGTACGTGGACCAGGCGCCGCCCACGGCGGACGTCTACCTCGACCCCGGCCCGCCGCTCCGCGGCGGCACGAAGGTGCGACTGGCTCTCATTTTGCACGAGGAGATCGACGGGCCGCCGCGCCTGACGCTGACCGCGACCGGCCTCCCCCCGGAGGTCTCCCTGTCCCCCACCGGCGACCCCCGCCGCTTCGAGGCGGAGCTGGCGCTGCCCGACGGGCTCCCCGACGGCGTCGCCCGGTTCGCGCTCTCTGCGCGCGACGCCTTCGGCCACGAGGGCGGCCGCGTGCTGCGCTCGGTGGAGGTGACGGTCGGCGACGGCCCGCCGCGCCCGCTCTACGAGAGCGGCGAGCCGCCCACCGGGGAGGTCGTGGTGGAGGAGGGCTCGCTTCCCCTCCGGATCTCCCTCGTCCTGTCGAAGTCCTGCTCCGAGGTCCGGCTCGCCCTCCGCACGGCGGACGGTGCGGAGCACGCCGTTCCGCTCACCGGGTCCGGCGACCGCTGGCGCGGCGAGCTCGCGCTGCCCGATTCCGCCGCCGACGGCCCCGCCACGTTCCTCCTCACCGCGCGGGACCTCACCGGGCAGACCGGGTCGCGGCTCCACCGCGGCGAGATGCTCCTGCTGTCGCGGCGGGCCCCGCCGCCCCCGCAGGCCGTCGCCGCCGCGCCCCGGGCCGGCGGACGGGTCCGGGTCGCGTGGGACCCGCCGGCGCCCGCGGAGCCCCTCCCGGTGCCCGTCGCGGGCTACCGGATCCGCCGCGCCGCCGCCGGCGGAGGCGAGGAGACCCTCCTCGCCGAGACCGTGAAGAGCCTCGAGTACGCGGACGATCCGCCGTCCGACGGCGAGTGGCGCTACTCCGTCAGCGCGGTGTCGCGGACGGGCGTCGAGGGCAAGGCCGCGCCCGCCGTCTCCGCGCGGTCCGACCGCGAACCGCCCGCCGCGCCGCCGGCGCCCGTGCTCGCGCCGGCCGACCGCGGCGCCGCGGTGCGGGTGGAGACCGTCCTCGTGCCGGACGCCGTGACCTACCGCGTCTACCGGTCCTCGGACGGCGCGGAGTTCGCCGTCGCCGGCGAGACCGACACGACGGCCTTCACCGACCCCGCGCCCGGCGGCCGCCTGGCCTACGCCGTGGCCGCCGTCGACGCCGCGGGCAACGAGAGCCCCCGCTCCCCGGCCGCGGAGATCGACTTCGCCTCGTCGCTGCCGACGGCGGAGATCGCCTTCTCCCCCGCGGGCGTCCTCACCGCGCGCGGTGGCACGGTCACGCTCCGCACGAGCCTCCCGCTCACCGAGCCTCCGGACCTCGCCCTCGTGGCGCCGGACGATACGGAGGTCTCGATCCCGCTCACCGGTTCGGACTCCGAATGGTCCGGGCCGCTCCCCGACCTGTCCCCGCTGCCGGCGGGGCGCGCGCGCATCCGGTTCACCGGACGGCGGACGGAGGACGGGCGGGTCTTCGAGTCGGGCCTCGTCCGCGGCGCCGTGGTGGTCGAGGTGGACGCGCGGCCGCCGGTGTTCACGCTCCGCTACCCCGCGGGCACGCCCGTGGCGGGCGAGCGGCACCTGCTGCGCGCGGGCGAGTACCGCCTGGTGCTCGTCGCCGACGAGCCCCTCGCGGGCCCGCCCCGCCTGACCTTCACGCCGGCGGGCCGCACCGAGCCCGTGGAGATGCCGCTGTCGCCGGCGGACGGCGGCTACGCGACGACGCTCCCCGTCGACGCGAAGACCGGCGACGGCCCCGGCCTGTTCGAGGTCCGCGCCGAGGACGCCCGCGGCAACTCGGGCGGGTTCCTCGAGAGCGGCAAGGTCGCCGTGGTGCGCACCGCCGCCCCCGGCGTCCTGCCGGCCGTGCGCGTGGCCGCGCTCACGCGGGGGCGGGTCTTCGTGGCCTGGGAGCCGCCCGCGGAGGGCGACGTCCGGCGCTTCGAGGTTTTCCGTCTCACGGCCCCCCCCGAGGGGACCGCTCCCCCCGCCTCGCCGACCGGCGCCCCCACCCACGTGGTGGACCGGGCGCTCGGCGTCGAGGACCGGCCCGGCGGCGGCCGCTTCCTGTACGCCGCCCGGGCCGTGGACCCCGCGGGCAACACCGGCCCGCTGTCCGCCTGGGCCGCCGCCGAGGTGGACACCGCGCCGCCGGAGGCGCCCGCCGGGTTCGCGGGCGAGGTGCTGAAGGGCGGCACCGTCCACCTGACGTGGCAGCCACCGCCCGGCGAGGGCGCGGCCTACTACAACGTCTACTTCGCCGAGGGCGAGGTCCGCGACCCCGCGAGGGCGCGCCGGCTGAACGAGATGTACCCCTTCACCGAGATCTACGGCGCGCCGCCGGACGACGGCACCTTCACGTTCTTCGTGACCGCGGTGGACGCGAGACTCAACGAGAGCCCGCCGTCGGCGGGCGTCCTGCTCACGGTCTCCGACCGGCCGCCGGTCGGCACCGTCCGGGTCTTCGACGAGGCCGGCGCCCGGGTGAACCGGCTGCGCGTCGCCGAGTTTCGCGTCGAGGTGTCCGCGGACCAGGCGCTCTCCGCGGCGCCCGCGCTCTCCGTCACGTGGTTCGGCGCGGCGTCGCCGCGGGAGATCCCGCTGGCGGCGGAAGGCGCCGCGTGGCGCGGGCGGCTCGTCGTGCCCCCCGACGTCCCGCCGGGCGCCGCGTACTTCGCCTTCCGCGGCACGGACGAGCAGGGGAACGAGGGCAAGGAGATCGTCGAGGGCGAGTACCTCGAGGTGGACACCGCACCGCCGCTCCCGGTGCGCGACGCGGCCGCCGCCACGGACACCACGGACCGGCTGGGCGCCATCGACGTGACGTGGCGCGTTCCCGAGGGCGAGGTCCCGCACTTCTATCGCATCTGGCGCCGGCCCGAGGGCGCGCCGGACACCGAGTGGACGCTGCTCACGCGGTTCACGGTCGAGCGCGTCACGGAGCGGTACGTGCACAAGGACACGCCGCCGGCGGACGGGAGCTACGTCTACCGGGTGGAGGCCGTGGACCTCGCGGGGAACACGAGCCCGCCGTCGGCGGACCTGCCCGCGGAGTCGAAGACGACCGCGCCGAAGGCCGCGCTCGAGGTGCGCACCGGCTTCTCCGCCGGGCGCCCGGTGACGGCCGTGGGGCTCGGCCGCGCCGAGGTCGTCCTCACCGCCTCGGCCCCGCTCGCCGGGGCGCCGCGGCTCTCGATCGCCATCGAGGGGTGGTCGGCGGAGATCCCGCTCTCCCCGGCGGACGGCGCCGGCCTCGTGTTCACCGGGGCGTTCGCGGTGGACACGGCGACGCCGGAGGGCGAGGCCCGCTTCACCTTCGAGGGCCGGGACCGCGAGGGGCGGACCGGCTCCTTCCTGTCCTCGGGGGCGGCGGTGACCATCGACCGCACGCCGGCCGAGGCGGCGATCACCATCGAGGACCTCTTCGAGCTGCGCCCGAACCGCTACACGGGGAAGCTCGAGCGGATCCCCGCCCGGCCGGGCCCGCGCCGGGTGCGCGTGGAGACGACGAAGGCCCTGGCGGCGGCACCGGTCCTCGAGGCGGCCCCCGGGGGCACCGACGACTTCCTGCCGGTGCCGCTGTCCGGCGGCGCAGGCGACGCGGCCTTCGCGGGGACCCTCGCGCTGCCGCGCGGCGGCCCCGAGGGCGCCTGGCGCTTTCGGATCCGCATGACGGACCTCATGGGCAACGAGTCCGACGTCATCGCCCCGCCGAAGCGGTCCTTCCGCACCGACGAGCCCGACGACCCGGAGGCGAAGCCCCGCATCCTGCAGACCTTCGAGACGACGGGCCGCGACTTCACGGTGGACGTCGTGCCGCCGGAGACGCCGGAGATGCTCACGATCGAGCACCTGAAACTCGGCGTCATGGCGATGACCTACGCCCCGAAGGGCGAGAAGCCGATCACCTGGAACCTCTACCGCTCGCTCACGCCGATCGTGTCGCTCGACGGGCTCACCCCGGTGCGGAAGGACATCCGCGCCGAGACCATCGTGGACGACCCGCCGGCGGACGGCCGCTACTTCTACGCCGTGACCGCCCTCGACGCCGCGGGCAACGAGAGCCCCCCGAGCAACAACCTCTCGGCAGTAGTGGACTCCATCAAGCCCGAACTGAAGATCAAGCCCGTGCCCACCGAGGACTTCGTCGTCATCGAGATCGAGACCGACCAGCCCTCGGTGGACCTCTACCTCCGGTTCCCGGGCGGGCCGAAGCAGGCCGTGCTCGGCGGCGACAGCGGCGAACTGACCGTGGAGCAGGACCCGGAGACGGGGAAGTACGTCCGCCGCCTGAAGCTCCTGCCCCAGCAGCTCGAGGTCTTCAACGGGAAGGTGGAGATCGTCGTGTACTCCCCCGACCCCGCCGGCAACGTCGTGGAGCAGACCGCGGAGATCGCCGCCCAGCCGCTCAACACGGCCACCGGGGCGGTCGTGGAATCCGTGGACCAGGGCGCGGCGCTCGTGATCCCCCCCGGCGCGAAGCCGGTGATCCCGAGCCAGCCGCAGCGGCAGGTCGCCGACCGCGGCGGCCTCGTGTTCCTCCGCTACGAGCACATCCCGCGCGACCCGAAGGCGCCGAAGGAGTCGCCACGGGACCCCGACCCGCTGCCGCTCGAACTCGAGATGGTCAGCAAGCCGTACCGCGTGGAACTGAACCAGGACGTGCAGGAGCCCATGGAGCTCCTCGGCGCCGCCAGCCAGGCCCGCATGCCGGAGCTGCCGAAGATCGTGTTCTCGGTCAACGAGCTCGCGGACTTCGGCGACCAGTTCACCGATCCGGAGTTCATGAAGAGCCGGATCAAGGTCGTGCGGTGGACGCCGCCGGAGCCGTCCTCCGGCAAGAAGGGCCGCTGGGAGCCGGTGCCGGAGATCGAGATCGACCTCGCGAACTGGAAGGTCATCGCCCCGGCGGAGAAGGTCACCTCCTACGTCGTCGTCGCGGAGACGACGCCGCCGTCGGTCCGGGACATGGAGCCCGCGCCGGAGGCGGTGGTCACCCACCTCCGCCCGGCGCTCGCCGCGCGCGTCGTGGACAAGGGCACGGGCGTGGCGGTGGGGCCGGAGAACCGCGTCTCGCTGCGGCTCGACGGCGAGGTGCTGGCGGCCGCGATCGACGACGCCGACCCCACGGAGGTCCTCGTCCGGTTCACGCCGGAGGTCGACCTCGCCCCGGGCCCGCACGTCGTCACGCTGTACGCCGAGGACGTCGTGGAGAACAAGCGGACGGCGACGTGGCGGTTCACGATCGACACCGAGCCCCCGCGCATCCTGTCCCGCCGGCCCGCACCGGACCGCCCCACCGCCGCCGAGCGGCCGCTCGTCGGCGCCGAGGTCCTCGACACGGGCGGCGGCATCGACGAGGACTCGATCTCGCTGCGCCTCGACGGGGCCGCGCTCGCGGCGCGCTACGATCCGGCCTCCGGGCTCGTGCTCGGCCACCCCCCGGCGCCGCTCGGACCGGGCGCGCACCGCGTGGAGATCGTGGTGGCGGACCGGGGCGGCGAGAAGACGAAGGACGCCTTCGAGTTCACCGTGGACCGGGAAGGGCCGGAGATCCTCCGGTCCGAGCCCGGCCCGGCGGCGGCGCGGACCTCGGTGGAGGAGGTCCTCGTGGTGCTGGCGGACCGGACGGCGGGCCTCGACCCCGGCTCCGTGAAGTTCGCCCTCGACGGAACCTCCCTCGGCCGGGGCACGGCGGGCGCCGAGGGCTACGCCTTCACGCCGGAGACCGGCGTCCTCGTCTACCGCCCGGCGACGCCCCTCGCGGAGGGGTCCCACGAGGTCTCCGTGGAGGCCCGGGACGCACTCGGAAACGGATCGCGGTTCGCGTGGCGGTTCTCCGTGGACCGGGTCCCGCCGGTCATCGAGACGATCGCCGACTGGCGCCCCGATCTCGCGGGCCCGCTGCTGGCGCTGCGCCTCACGGACGCCGACAGCGGCATCGAGGAGGGCGCCGAGCGCGTCGAGGTGGCGGGAGTGCCCGTGCCCCCGGAGGCGCTGCGCGCGGGCGGCCTGTCCCGCCTGTTCCTGCGCCTGTCGCCGGAGGGAGCGGGCCGCCGTGGCGCGGTCGTCGTGTCCATCACGGACCGCGCGGGCAACCGCTCCGAGCGGTCCTTCGACCTCGCGCCCGCCGCCGGTCCCCCGGACCGCGCGGCGGCGCTCGCGGCGGCCGAGGAGGCCCGGGCCGCCGGGCGCCTCGGCGAGGCGGAGCGCCTCCTCTCGGCGCTCCTGATCGAGAACCCGCGGGATTCCCGGGCGAGGAACCTCCTCGCCCTCGTGTGGCACGGCCAGGGAAGGCGCGACGAGGCCCTCCGGGCGCTCCGCACGCTCGTGGCCGAGGACCCGCTCTACGCCGCCGCGCGCTGGAACCTCGCGCTCGCCCTCGAGGCCGCCGGGGAATTCCGCGCCGCCGCGGAGGCCTACGAGTTCCACCTCCGCCTCGAGCCCGAGGGGCCATGGGCGGACAAGGCGCGCGCGAGGATCTCGTCGCTCTCGCGCCGGATCGAAGAAGGAGGCCGGTGATGCGCACCGCAGCCCTGTCGGCAATGATCGTCCTCGTGCTCTGCGCCTGCGGAGGCGACGGGCCGTCGAGCCCGCCGTTCGGCCCGTTCGGCGCGAAGGACACGTCGAAGCCCGATGCCCCGCCGCCCGTCGAGCCGCCGGTCCCGCCGCCTCCGGACCAGCCGCCGGCCCCTCCGCCGCCGGTGTCCCGGCCCGACGCCGCGACGTCCGCCGAGGTGGCCGCCGTCCGGCGGGAGATCGAGGCGCTGAAGGAGGCCGTGGCGTCGCTGGCGCGGGAGAACGAGGACCTGCGCCGCCGGCTCGCGGCGTCCCCCGCCTCGGCCGCCGCGCCCGCCGGCGAAGGGGCGCCCGCCGGGGCGCTGGAGCGGGTCCTCGCCGAGCTCACCGAACTCCGCGCGCGGGTCGCCGAACTCGCGGCGAAGGTCGAGGCCCCGGAGTTCCGCACGGAGTAGGAGGCCGCCATGCGCCGCTTCGCCGTCGCGCTGCTCGCCGCCCTCGCCGTCGCCGGTCCCCCGGCAGTGGCGCAGGAGGACCGCGAGCACAAGTCCGAGACCGCCTTCGCCGGGCTCGGCGGAGTCGATCTGCCGCCCCTCGTCATGCACCTCGCGAACCTCGAATCGCGGCACCGCGAACTCGACCGCCGGATCGTGGACCTGTCCGCGGAGGAGGACGGGCTCCTCGGCCTGCTGCTCGCCATCGCGTCGGGGGAGATCGAGGGGCCCGACTTCTCCGCCGCCTACGCACAGCTGCTGAAGACCTCCCGTGACCTCGATCTCGCGCACGAATCACGCCGGGAGCTGGAGCAGGAGTACTTCCCGGCCCTGGGCCGCTACCTGCCCCCGGGCTCCACGGACCCCGGGGAGCCGGCGGCCCTCTCCGAGGGGAAGCGGGACGAGATCGCGGCGGCCCTGCGCAAGCGCCTGCAGGCGGCGTGGGCGCTGCGCGAGGACGCGGTGGACGGCTTCCTCGAGGCCACCATCCGGGCCGAGGCCGGCTGGCCCGGCATCGCCACGCTCGCGCGCGGCGCCCAGTCGGCGGCGGCGACCGGTCCGGGAACCACGCTCGAGGCCGAGATCAAGGCGCTCGAGGCGCGGCGCAACGAGAAGGTGGACGCGGTGTCCGCGGCCGAGGAGGCGGTGGCGCGCTACCAGGACGAGATCCGCCGGCTTCGCGAGGCGACGATCAAGCCCCTGAACTACGAGGAGGCCATCGCCTCCCGCGAGCGCCGGATCGCGGAGCAGAAGAAGATCCTCGACGGGGAGCCCATGTCCGGGGGCGGCCTCCGCGGGGAGCTCGCGAGGATCGAGGAACAGATCTCGGCGAAGGACCGCGAACTCGCGAAGGTCCGCCGCGACTCGGCCGAGTTCACCGCCGAATCGGCCGGACTCGCCGGACTCGGCGGCGAGACCCTCTCCTACTACTCGCCCCGCTTTCTCGAGCTCTGGGGCGCGCGGCGGCGGCTGGCCCGCGCCACGCTCGACACGGAGCGGCTCTGCGAGGCGATGCTGATCGTCGCGGCGCAGCGGACCATGAAGGCGACGGAGCAGCGCCGCCTCGCGCTGCGCGACCCGGAGGACATCGAGCGGGTCATCTACGACGACGAGGCGCCCGCCGGCGCCGCGATGCGGGCGGCCTCGCGCGAGGCGCGCGACGCGGCCATCGACACCGGCGTGGCGACGCTCGTGCGGCGGGCCATCGGCACCGAGGATTCCCTCCTCGCGCAGAACGAGTACTTCCACGCGCTGGCCACGCTCCGGAGCCGGAAGGACCTCCGGGCCACGGGCTGGGTCACGCGCTCGGTGCAGTGGTCCGGCAACTTCCTCCGCGGGGTCATGGACCTCGGCTTCGGGGCCTGGGACGGCTTCCTCGACAACGCCAAGCAGCTCTGGAATCGGGTGGACGCGGGCCGCTTCAACACGAAGACCGAGAACACGCGGATCACGATGGGGACGGAGCGGCGCAAGGCCCGGGCGAAGGTCGCCGTCCTCGAGCAGGCCCGCACCCTCGAGGACGCCGCGCTCTTCGCGCTGTTCGAGCTGCCCCGCCGGGCCGCGGCGGACATGACGCCGGCCCCGTCGCCCCTGGGCGTGGACGGGCCGGCGCTGGCCATGCTGCGCACCGACCGGGCGTTCTTCGAGGCCACGAACGGCGGCCTGCGCCGCATCGGCGCGGCCTACGACGTGACGCTCCTCGAACGCCTCGAGACCGAGTACCTGATCGCCTGCGAGCACGCCTCGCTGACGCTCGCGGCGCTGGAGCGGGCGTGGCGGGCGGGCCACGGGCTCAACGAGGAGACCGGGCTTCCGACGCCGAAGATCATGATCTCGCCCGGCCGGATCGCCTCCGCGCTCTCCTTCAAGTACCTCGGCCTCGCGACCGAGCTCAACGACCACACCGACACCCGCCGGGAGCAGTACCTCACGATGGAGGGCCTGCTGCCGCTGTGGAAGAAGCTGCGGTTCGACGCGACACGGCTGACCGAGCCGGAGGCCATCGAGGGGCTCAAGGGGTTCCGGAGGACGCACCTCGAGCTCCTGACCAGCAACCCCGACTACCGGAAGTTCTGGGTCGTGGCGTCGTCGATCTCGGACGCGGATCAGGGCGACCTCGCGTCGGCGATCCGGCGGAAGGCCGTGGAGGAGGGGGACCACTACGCCGCGCGGCAGGCCGACAACTGCCTGGCCGTGCGGGATTCCGTTCCGCTGGGGCCCCACCTGATGCCGCTCGCCCACGTGGAGGACGCCCGCGACCGCGCGTACCTCGGGGACTTCGCCGGCGCCTATGCGTCGCTCCTGCAGGCCCACAACCTCGACTGGGAGGTCGTCCCCACGTCGGTGCTCCGCCGCGTGGAGAACGACCTCGCCTGGGAGGAGACGCGCACGCTTCTCGAATCCTGCGCCATCCAGATCGCGGACCAGGCGTTCTACGCCGCGCTCACCGGCCGCCTGTTCCCTCCCGCCGGCGCCGCGCAGGTCGGCTTCCTCGAGGGGATCAAGCGCGCCTTCACGACGAGCCAGGGCCGCTGGGGTCTCGCGTCCTTCGCCCTCCAGCAGGTGAACCCGTTCGCCTCGGTCCTCAACTGGAACACGCTCATCGGCGGCGAGGGGAGGATCGCGATCTTCAACCTCAGCCGGCAGACGAGCGAGGCGCTGGGCCGCGAGGCGCTCCGCGAGGGCGTCCTCATGCGGTACATGGAACCGGAGCTCGCGGACTTCCTCGCCAGCCTCGTCGTGGACTTCGCGTCGTGGAAGGTCTCGCAGACCTACGGGAAGCACAAACTCGCGAAGATCGCGGAGGAGCTGACCGAGGTCCGCAGGCAGATCGCGGCGCGGGAGAAGTCGCTCCACGAGGTCGCCGTGCTCTCGTCCGCCGAGTTCGAGGCCCGGGACGGCCGGAAGAAGCTCCTCGCGATCATGGACGTCGCGCAGCTCCAGCGCGAGGTCGTGCGGCTCGAGGGTAGCCTCCGGTTCTGGCGCGGCACGAACGTCATCACCGACGAGAAGACCGCCACGGCCATCCAGAAGAAGATCGCCGGGGCGCAGAAGACGATCGCGGTCCTCCGCAACCCGGTCACCGTCCGCGGCGTGGAAGCCGTAGTGCGGGCCATGGAGAACCGCCTCTACTCCACCGACCCCGAGACGGCCCGCATGGCCCGGGCCGACCTGTTGAAGATCATCGACCCCGAGCAGGTCGCGCACCTGAAGAGCGCGCTGGAGAAGCACCTCGGGGCGGACTTCGTCGTGCGACTCGACGAGGTGCGCCGTCAGGTCACGGCGGACGCGGGCGACCTGTTCCTGAAGCTGATGAACGACCCGCAGGGCCTCCTGAAGGACGAGAAGTTCCGGAGGGAGAACCCGAAGCTCGTGAAGCAGATCGAGAGCATGGGCCCGGGGAAGATGATCAACCTCATGGAGAAGGTCGTGGCGCTGGCCTACACGGGGTCCGGGGGCAAGCCGGAGGGCCGGGAGTACAAGCGGCTGAAGAGCGACCTCGACCTCACGCTGCTCGTGGACAACATGGACCAGGTCTCCCGCGACTTCCTCAAGGAGATGATGGACGCCGCATTCCAGCGGGTGACCTCCACCAGCGCCGAGGACCCCGGCTTCCCGCCCGCGAGGATCGAGCTGAACTTCATGGTGGACAACGTCCAGTTGCTCGCCCCCGAGGGTTTCAAGGCTTCCGGCCCGGGCGACTACCCCGTGCAGCTCCGCGCGGCGTACGAGCAGCACCTGAAGGAGCAGGGCCTCATGCACTCGGCGGAGGCGTTCGAGGACTTCCACCGCGCGGTGCTCCGCGGCGTCGAGGCCGACTACGAGACGCTCCGCGGCAACATCCGCGATCCCGAGAAGTACGTCATCACCGGGCGGCTCCGTGCCCTGTCCTACCTCACGGGCATCTCCGGCGTCCTGTTCGTGGCCGACCCCGAGACCGGGAAGTTCGTGGCCCGCAAGGATGCGAAGGGGAACCTGCGCGCGCACGCCGACCGCCTGCACGAGAGGACGTTCCTCAAGGCGCGCCTCGAGAAGTGGATGTCCTTCGACATCATGCTCGACGACATGGGCTTCCTCCGGAAGACCCTCGCCAAGTACGGCGGAGACGCCGGGAACATGAAGTGGGACGACCTCCACTCATTCACCGACAAGATGGACAAGTACGGCATCCGCGTCCTCCTCGGCTATCTCGCGGGCAACGACGACGGGCTGCGGATGCTGAACGACCTGCTGAAGACCGGCGGCGACCACGGGGACATCTGCGACGTCGCCGCGCGCCTGAACGAGATCTCCCCGGGGAAGTTCACGCCGGAGGAGCTCGCGGTCATCGCGGAGTGGAAGGCGCGCAAGCTGAACGAGCCGCTGGAGTGCGTGCTGGCCCGGCGGCTCAAGGAGGCCGGCGTGCCGGGCGACCCGGACAGCCCGGAGTTCAAGCAGAAGCTGCAGGAGGCGCTGGTCGCGCACGTGCGCGACACCGACGCCCTCGTCCAGAAGCTGCTGCGCGGCGGCGTCGGTCAGGGCGTGGACGAGATCGGCGGGCTCACGCGGAAGATCACGGAGCTCGCGAACGACCCCGCGCGGCGGACCGAGGCGGCGATCTACGAGAAGAAGCGCGACGCCATCCTCCTCGCCTACGCCGCGGCCTACAGCAAGCTCTCGGCGGAGGAGAAGGCGTTCGTGAAGGGGGCCTTCGACAAGGCCGGGCTCAGCCTCGAGAAGTTCGCCGCCGAGGCGGAGGCCGCCGTGGCCGCGGCCAAGGCGGAGGGCGAGGGCGGCGGCGTGGCCTACAACTTCACGTGGTGGATGCAGTACGCGATCGAGCGGGATCAGCGGCTCGAAGAGGAGCGCCGGCGGGGCCGGCCCGAGGAGGGTGTGAAGTGAGCCGATACCGTCGTCCGGGCGTCCCGGTCGCCGTCGCCCTCGCGCTGGCGCTGCTCGCGCCGGCGGCCCTCGCGGCGGACGTGCCGATCGGGGGCGAGGCGATCCTCGCGCTGCGCATCGAGAACCGTTCTCATCTCGCCGCGGAGAAGATCTCGTTCTCCGCGGAGTCCTCGGCGCCCTGGCTCACCGTGGAGGCGCCGTCCGCCGCCGGCGATATCCCCTCCGGCGGGGAGATGACGTTCGGCGTGAAGGTGAAGGCATCGGCGGAAGCCGCCTGGGGCGACGAGGCCCGCCTCGTGTGCCGTCTCTCCTTCGCCTACACGGGGGAGACCGCGCGCGAGTTCCGCGTCGAGCACGTCGTGGCCGCGGTGCCCGCGGCGGAACCGGGAGCCGCGCCCGGAGGCACATCCGCGGCGCCGCTCGTCCCGGACCTGCACTGGATCCTCGTCGAGGCGCGGGGCGGATCGGACCGCAACCGGGTCCTGCTGACGGTGAAGAACACCGGGAAGTCGGCCATCCGAGGGTTCGCGCTGCGGCTCTCCTCCTCCACGCCCGACCTGGCCCCCTCGGCCCCGGTCGTGATCTCCCCGGAGGCGGCGGGCGAGCCGGGGGAGAAGGCGAGGCAGGCCCCGGAGATCCCCGCCGGCGGCGCGCGCTCGTACTCGATCGGCTACTCCGTGCGGACGTCGGCCCGCCCCGGCTCCACGGCGGTCCTCAGCGTCGCCGGCGAGGCCGTGAGCCGCATGGCGCCCCGCCGCTACGAGGCCGCGGTCCTCGTCTCCGTCGATGCCGCGGGGACCGGCGGCAAGGGCAACTTCGAGGGCTACCTGCTCTACAACCTGCCCCCGCACCCGGGCGCCCGTCCGGGTGGCGAGAAGGACTGGAAGCCCGTCCCCAAGGGCACGCGCCTCTCCGTGGCGCAGATCTACACGCTGCCCGGCTCGGGCGGTCAGAAGAAGCTCGTCGAGCAGTACGTCGGCTACGGCAACGTCCTCGACGACCGGGGCTACTTCCGGGTCAAGGTCGCACCGGAGGGCCAGTCCCCCTACCGCCTGCGCCTCGTCGCCGAGACGATGGCCAACGAGGTCACCGCCGTCCCGAAGCCCGGCGAGACGGGGGCCGTGGAACGGTACGACATCGGGCGGGCCCGCGCGGCGGTAGCGCCGTTCGGCAAGACGCTCTACAAGGTCATCTCCTACCCGTTCCTCGCGGACAAGGAGGCGGCCTCGGGGATGCTCCGCCCGCGGCCGGGCCAGGAGGGCACGTTCGTCAGCGGCGACCGCATCCTCCTCCCCTACTACGGCTACGCCCGCGACCTCGACGAGAAGAACGACCCCGGCATCCTCATCGAGTGGGAGGGCGAACTGTCCACCGGTGGCGTCATCAACTTCTTCGAGTCGGGCGGCCTTGCCCTCACGGACGCCATGGACTGGGGGACCGGCTACTCGGAGCAGATCGAGGCCGCCGAGATCCCGGGCCTCATCTGGCACAACCGGCCCGAGCTGCTCCACGTCCTCGCGACGATCGTGAGGGCGCAGGACGCGCTGCGTGGCGCGCTCCCCGAGGCGAAGGAGGGCGAGGAGAAGCCCGAGGTCCCGCCCGCGATCGCGGTGTGGAAGCCCGGGCTCACGCTGGCCCCCTCCGAGACCGGCTACTGGCTGCGGGAGGACGGGCTGTGGCGGCTGTCGGTGAGCGGCGACCCCGAGGACCCGGACGAGGAGGACGCGGACCTCGTGCTCCGCGGCTACGGCGCGGCGGTGCGCCGGGCGTTCCTCGAGGGCGGCGCGGCGGGCGCGGAAGTCCTGCCGCCGGCGCAGCGCCGGTACCGCTACGACGTCCCCGTCGATCCCGAGCGCGCCTTCGCGCTGGGCTTCGACACCTACTTCGCCGCCGCCGTCCTGGGGCGGGGCCGGGTCGAGAACGCCCACGCCCGCGACGAGCGGCTGAAGACGGAGCGGACGGCGGACCTCGAGGGGCTCCTCCACGAGCTGAAGGCCGCCGAGGCGGCGGGCGGGCCCGAGGCGCTGCTCCGGGCCGACCTCGCCCGCCGGCGCGGGCTCCGGAGCCCGCTGGCGGTGGCGGCCGGGCTGTGGCTGGCTCACTCGCGCCTCGGGAACTCGTTCCTCCGCGACCTGCTCGCGGCGGAACCCGCGGGCGCCGAGCCGCGGCCGGGCCTCGCGCGGTTCCTCGACGTCGTGGCGACGCGGGCCCCCGAACTGTTCCCGGACCTCGCGGTCCTCGGCCTCGCGCCGCGCGTGACGCAGGTCCCCGACCCCGCGCTGGCCGCGGAGTCCCTGCCGCCCTCGGCCGTCATCCTGCTCTTCGACGGCCGGGGCATGGCCGCGGAGGAGCAGCCGGAGGCGTGGATAGCGCTCACGGGCGGCGGCACGGCGCGCATCCCCATCGCGCTCAGAGACGGGCTCGGCGCGGCCTCCCCGGGCGACTTCGCGCCGCCGGCGAAGGGCGGCGCGGCGGCCCCGGCGGTCTCCTACGCGGACGGGTCGCGGCTCTCGTGGCGCGTCTACACCCGCTTCGGCGAGGGCCCGCCGATCCCCGGCCCCGTGGGCGGGTTCACGGTGAAGGCCGGCGGCGGGACGATGGGCCCGGAGGGCGGGCAGCTGTCCTTCCCCGACCTCGGCGGCGGGCGCGGCGGGCGCCTCACCGTGCCGCCGGGCGCCCTTCCCGAAGGCGGCCGCCTCGAACACACCGTCCTCGCGCAGGACGGCCCGCTCGACGGCAAGAAGGTGCTCGGCGGTTCCGTGCACCGCTTCTCCGACGCCCGCTTCGGCTCGCCGGCGAAACTCGGCCTGTCCTACGATCCCGCGGAACTCCCGCCGGGCGCGCCTCCCCCCACGATCCACCGGCTCGACGAGGCCTCCGGCAAGTGGCAGAACCTCGGCGGGGTCGAGACGGCGCCGGGCTACGTCGAGACCTCGGTGGACCACGCCAGCGTGTTCGCGCTCCTTTCGGACCCCGAACCGCCGTCGCCCGGGGAGACCGGCGACGGGCCCGACCCCTTCGATCCCGAGTCCGGGCGGCCCCTGGTCCTCCGCTTCTCGCTGCCCTCCGCGGCGGAGGTGACGGCCGAGGTCACCGACGATCTCGGCCGCCCGGTTGCGCGCCTGTGCGACCGGACGGAGATGGAGGCGGGGACCCACACTCTCGAGTGGAGCGGACGCGACTCCGCGGGCGCCGCCGTCCCGGACGGCACCTACGGGTACGTCGTGCGCGCCCGGGACGGCGCGGGCCGCGAAGGCGAGCCCGGCGCGGGCCGCGTGACGGTCTTCCGCGGCCTCACGGGCGAGGTCCGCGGCCGCGCGGCGGCGACGGGCCGCCGGACGGACGCGGCGGTCCGGATCCGCTCCGCGGCGGGGTCCTCCGCCGCCCTGGCGGGCCCGGACGGGGCGTACGTGCTCCCGGCGCTGGCGCCGGGCCGGCAGGTCGTCGTGTTCTCGGCCCGCGGCCACTTCCCGGAGGAGCGGGAGGTCGAGGTGCCCGAGGGCGGCGAGGCGGCACTCGCCGACGTGGCCCTCACCGACCAGGCGCTCGCCTCGCTCGAGGCGGACCCGCCGGTCATCTACCCCGGCGCGGCCCCCGCGGACCCGCCGCTCCCGGAGCGGACGTCCCTCCGGCTCGCGTTCGACCGGCCGTGCGACGCGCGCGTGGTCGTCGTGGACCGCCGCGGGCGCGTCGTCCGCACGCTCCACGACGGCCCCGTGGCCGCGGGGGCGCTCGGCCTCTCCTTCGACGGCGAGGACGACCGCGGGCGGCCGCGCTCCGGCGTCCACTTCGTGCGGGTCATCGCGACGGCCGGCGGCGAGGAGGTCCCGCAGGGCGAGGCGAGGATCCTCGTGGACCGCGGCCTCGTCCGCTACGGGCGGGCGCTGCCGCGGATCTTCTCCCCCGACGACGACGGCTTCGAGGACGTCACCCGCCTCGCGCTGAACCTCTCCGACGAGGCGGTGGTCACGGCGAGCGTGCTCGACGCGGCCGGCCTGCCGGTCCGCGTGCTGCTCGACGGCACGACGCTGCCCGAGGGCTGGCACGAGCTCCCGTGGGACGGCACCGACGCCGCCGGCCAGCGGCTCCCGGAGGGCCCCTACGGGCTCCTCGTCACCTCGGCGTACACGACCGGCGAGGCGTCCCTGCCGGTGCGCGGCACGGTGGTGCTCGATTCCGCCCCGCCCCGGTTCCTGGAGATCACCCCGGTGAACGGCGCGGTGGAGGCCGGCGGGCGGCCGACCATCCGCGCCCGCCTCGAGCCCTGCGCGGACCTCGACCTCGACACGCTGCGCGTGAAGATCGACGAGATGCCGGTGCGGCCGGACGCCTACGACCCGGCGACGGGCTGGCTCTCCTACACTCCGAAGACGTCCCTCGGCGACGGCGTCCACATCGCGCTCGTCTACGCGCGGGACCTCGCCGAGAACATGGCGGCGCCGGAGGCGACGTCCTTCCGGATCCAGGCCGCGGCCCCGGAGAAGGAGCGCCCGCGGGCGTCCTTCGTCCTCCCCGGCGACGGCGCGACCGCCTACTCCGCGCGCCCGTCGGTGGAAGTGCTCCTCGCCGACGACGGCAGCGGCATCGACCCCGAATCGATCCGGCTCTCATTCGACGGCGAGGAGGTGCCGAACCGCGTCCGGAAGTTCATCCCCGGACGGAGCGGGAAGTCCTGGGACAAGTGGCAGTACGACGTGGCGGTCATCCTGTTCGACCCGCTCGAGGGACGAGTCCGCTACAACCCCGTGGCCGCGCTCGCCCCTGGGCGCCACGTCGTGCGCCTCGAGGCGACGGACCGGCGCGGGAACCGCCTGCCGCCGGCGGAGCAGACCTTCGCCGTCGTCCTCGACGAGACGCCGCCGCGGGTCGACATCGAATCGCCGCGCGAGGGTGAGCGCCTGTTCACGACGGCGTTCACCCTCGCCGCCCGGCTCCGCGACGAGGGCGGGAGCGGCCTCGACCTCGCCTCCGTCGAGGTCCGCGTGGACGGGGAACCGCGGGCAGGCGTCCCGGCTCCCGAGGGCGACCTCCTCCGCCTGCCGCTCGACCTCGCCGACGGCACGGAGCACACCGTGTCCGTCTCGGTCCGGGACCGGGCGGGCAACCGCGCCGCCGGCGCCGTGATGTTCACGGTGGCGGCGGACCGGACTCCGCCGGGCTTCGCGCTCACCTGGCCGGAGGCGGGGCGGCCGCTGCCCCCCGCGCCGTTCCTGGTCCGCGGCCGGGTCTTCGACGACGGCGCCGGGCTCGACCCGGCGTCGGTCACGGTCCTCGTGGACGGCCGGGCGGTGCCCGGCGCGACGTGCGAGGACGGTCTCCTCGCCGCGCCGGTGCCGCCGCTCCCGCCGGGTGGCCACGAGGTGACCGTGCTCGCCGCGGACCGGGCGGGGAACCCCGGCCGCCTCGACCTCGCGGTGACGATCCGCGCGACGGTCATGGGGCCGCGCGTCGCGTTCTCCGCGCCCCCGGCGGCCCCCGCCGCGGGCGAGCCGGTGCTGGTGGAGGCGAGCCTCGAGGCGGGCCCGTCGGGGCTCGACGCCGCCTCCATCGTGATCCGTCTCGACGGGCGGATCGTGCCGCTCCCGCCGGGGGCGTTCGACGCCGGGTCCGGTCGCCTGCGGTTCTACCTCCCCGAGGCGGCGGAGCGTGGCGTGCAGCGCGTCCTGACGATCGACGCGCGCGACCGGGACGGCAACGGGGGCACGGCGGCCCGCGAGTTCGTGGGGCGGTGAGGTAGCATGGTCCGCCCGTGACGACCTCCCTCCGCCTGCTGCTCGACCTGCTCCTCCTCGCCGCCGCGGACGCGGTGCCCGCCGGTTACGCCGAGGCGGACGGCGTCCGCGCGCTCGTCCTCGGCGAGGCCGAAGCGTGCGCGGCGCTCGTGCAGCAGGGCGCGGAGGGGCGCCTGATCCCGCCCGCGGGCTTCGCGGAGGCCCCGCCGGCCGTCGCCGCCGCCTGCCGCGCGTGTCGTCCGGCGGCGCTTCGGCTGGCCCGCGTATCGCTGCGGGACCTCGTGGTGAACGCCGTCGATCCCGGCGGAGCCGTCGAGGAGGCCGGCGCGGTCCTCCGCGTCACGGCCGGAGACGGAACCGATCTCGCCGTGGTCCTCTTCCTGCCGGTCGAGGCGACCCTCCCGCCGGGAGCGTTGCCGGGGGCGCCGGTCCTCGCGATCCCCGGGGCGCGCGGCGACCAGCGCCTGAGACTAGGCGCGGAGGAGGCGCTCGCCGGGCGGGTCCGGGCCGCGCTCGCGCAGGCGGAACCCCTCTCCGGCGCGCCGCGGGCCGGGCGGCTCCGGCCGGAGACCGGCGGGATCGCGGAGGGGACGGGGGGCGAGGGCCTCCCGGTCCTGCGGATCGGTCGGCTGGCGATCGCCGACGTGCCGGAGGTCCTCGACGCGGGCGCCGGGAACGCCGTCCGCGCGCGAGCCGAGCGTGCGGCGGACGTCGTGCTCGCCCTCGCCTGCCGCGGGACCCGCCCGGAGGCGGCGTCCGCCCGGCGGTCGCCGGACGGCGGGGGCGCCCCCGCCGTCGCGGTGGAGCCCGTGGCTCCGCCCGCCCCCGCCACGGGGGTCCTCGTGCGCCGCGCGTGGTTCGACTCCCCGCTGCCCTCCGGCGACGCGCGCAACGACCGGTTCCCCGTCGAGGAGCACGTGCCCCCGGGCGAGGCCCGGGCCGCGATCGTGGTCCTGCCGATCTGGAAGGGCGGTGTCCTGCTCCCCGAGCGTCTCGTGGCGGCCCACCTCGCCGCCCGCGGCTACCTGGCAGCGATCGTGCCCCTGCCGTGGCAGATGCGCCGGAGCCCGCCGGGCGTGCAGAGCGGCGACTTCACGGTCAGCAGCGATCTGCCCCGGACCCGCCGCGCGCTGCTCCAGGCGAAGGCCGATGTGCGGGTCGTCACGGATCGCCTGCGCGCGCTCCCCGAGGTCCGCGGCGGCCGGGTCGGCGTCCTGGGCGTGTCCCTCGGCGCCCATGTGGCGGCGGTGGCCTACCGCGACGACCCGCGCTACTCGGCGGGCGTCTTCGTGATGGCCGGGGGCGACCCGGCGTCGATCATCTGGGCGGGCTCCTCGGAGACGCGGCGGATGAAGGCGGAGATCGAGGCGCAGGGCCTCGGCCTCGACGACCTCCGCGGGTTCTTCGCCCCCCTCGACCCGGCGGCACAGCCCGAGCCACCCGCGTGGCCGGGCTTCCCGCGGTGGAGAGGGATCCTCATGGTCAACGCCCTCCACGACCTCGTCGTGCCCCGGGAGAACGCGATGCGGCTCCACTCGGCCCTCGGAGAGCCGACGCTGGTCTGGGTGGACGCCGACCACTACTCCATCGCGGCGAAGATGCCGGAAGTGTTCGCCTCGGTGGACCGCCACCTCGACGCGATCTTCCGCTGAGCGCGCCGGGCGGTGATACTGTCCGCCGACCTGGAGGGTCCCATGAAGAGAGCCGCGTTCCTGGTGTGTCTTCTGGCGGGAGGATGCCGGATGGTCGCGCACGTGACGGAGGACGCCGTCCCCGTGACCATCGTCGCGGTGCCCTCGCTCGAGCAGGTGCCCGCGCTCGACGACCTCGAGGACAGCCTCGAGGACTCCCGGGTCGTCTACCTCGGCGAGAGCCACAACAACGACAATCACCACGCCTTCCAGTTCCAGATGGTGCGCTGGCTCCACGAGCAGGACGAGCGCCTCCTGATCGGCATGGAGATGTTCCAGCGGCCGTACCAGGAGCACCTCGACCGCTTCGTCGCCGGAGAGATCGGCGAGGAGGAGATGCTCCGCAGGACGGAGTACTTCACGCGGTGGAAGTGGGACTACCGCTACTACCGGCCGATCCTGCTCTACGCGCGGGCGCACGGGATCCCCGTCATCGCGCTGAACGCGCCCGGGGAGATCAACCGCAAGGTCGCCCGCGGCGGCCTCGCCGCCCTCTCGGACGAGGAGCGGAAGTGGGTGGCGAAGGACATCGACCTCACGATCGCCGCGCACCGGGAGTTCGTCATGGCCGTCTTCCAGGGCCACCCGATGCCGCCCGGCTTCAACTTCGAGAACTTCTACGCCTCCCAGTGCCTGTGGGAGGACACGATGGCCGAATCCGTCGCCACGGCGCTCGACGGGCGCCCCGGCTACCGGATGGCCGTCATCGTCGGGTCCGGCCACGTGCGCCAGCGCTTCGGCATCCCGATGCGCGCGGACGCGCGCGGGGCGAAGCCCTCCACCGTGTTCGTGGGGATGGACCGCGAGGACGGCGAGATCGCGGACCCCGCCCCGCTCGCCGCGGAGGACCCCGGCGACTTCCTCTACTACACGGACCCCGCCCCGGAGATGCCGCCGTCGCCGAAGCTCGGCGTCAACCTCGCCCAGGGCCCGATGGCCGCCGGCGAGGGGCTCCTCGTGATGGGGGTCCCCGAGGGCGGCCTCGCCGCCGCCGCGGGCGTGAAGGCCGGCGACCGGCTCACCGCCCTGAACGGGTCGCCGCTGAAGACGCTCGAGGACCTCCAGATCGGGCTGGCGCTGCTGGAGGGCGCCGGCGGGACCGTGGAGGTCCTGCGCGGGACGGAGCGACTCCCGCTGCCGTTCTCGACGGTGAAGGTCGCCCCGTGAAGTCGGTCCGGATCCGCCGCGACGCGCTGCCCGATCACCCCTGGGTCTACCGCAAGCAGGTGGCGGAAGCGGAGACGGGCACGCGCAACGGCGACCCGGTTCGGATCCTCCTCTCGACCGGCCGGCCGGCCGGCGCCGGGCTGTACAACGGGAAGAGCCAGATCGCATTGCGCGTGCTCACCCGCGATCCGGCGGCCGAGATCGACCGCGCGTTCCTCGAGCGGCGCATCGCCTCCGCGGTCCGCCTGCGCCGGGAAGTCCTGCGGCTCGACGAGCGGACCGACGCATACCGACTCGTCAACTCGGAGGGCGACGGGCTCTCCGGGCTGACGGTGGACCGCTACGGCCGCGTCCTCGTGGCGCAGATCCGCTGCCTCGCCTTCTTCCGGCTGGCGCCGGACGTCCGCGAGATCCTCGAGCGGCACTTCCCCGGCTCGCGCATGGTCTACCGGCGGGACGCGCAGGCGGAGAAGATCGAGGGGTTCAGGGTGCCGGACCCCGAGGATGTGCCGGAGGTGGAGATCCGCGCCGACGGCCTCCGATACGGGGTCGATCCCGCGGCGGGCCACAAGACGGGGCTCTTCCTCGACCAGCGGGACAACCGCCTGCTCGCGGCACTGGTGGCCCGCGGACGCACGGTGCTCGACCTGTTCTGCTACGAGGGCGCCTTCGCCCTCGCGTGCGCGAAGGCCGGGGCGAAGCGCGCGCTCGGCGTGGACCTCGACGAGGAGGCGGTGGCGCGGGCGGTGCGCAATGCGGAGCGCAACCGCCTCGACGTCGAGTTCCGGCACGCGGACGCCTTCGAGATCCTGCGCGGGAAGCCGCGGGCGGACCTCATCCTGCTCGACCCGCCGAGGTGGATCAACTCGCGCGAAGAGGATGAGGCGGGCCGCAGCCGGTACTTCGACCTGAACCGCCTCGCGCTCGAGGCGCTGCCGGACGGCGGCCTCCTGATGACGTCGTCCTGCTCCGGGCGGCTGTCGCGGGAGGACTTCCTCGGCATCCTGCGGATGGCGGCGGCGCGGACCGGCCGGGTCCTGCGGATCCTCGCCGTGAACGGCCCGTCGCCGGACCATCCGGTGACGACGGACTTCCCGGAAGGCCACTACCTGACGGCGATCCTCGCCGCGGTGGGACACTGAACGGCGGCTTCCCCGGATCCTCCCGGGGAGCGCGGGACCGGGCGGGAGCCGGCGCCGCTGTCGCCCGCCGACCGCAGGGCCGCGGGGAGGGGTAGCCGGGGCGCGGAGCGCACCGGCGGCGCGGGGCGGATCGGCCGCCCCCGCGGACGACAGGCGGCGCGGGGCGAGCCCGGCACACCCCGTCACGGGTCGCGGCCGCGGCCCGCGTCAAGGGAGGCGGAATGCACCGTCCCGGCACCGACGAGTACCACGAGCACTACGAGGGCTACGTCCGCCTCGTCCCGGAGGGCGACCTCCTCGGGCACCTCGCCCGCCAGCGCGAGGAGGTCCTCGCCTTCCTCGCCGCGATCCCCGAGGAGAAGGGGGACTACCGGTACGCGCCGGGGAAGTGGAGCGTGAAGGAGGTCGTCGGGCACGTCCTGGACACGGAGTGGCTCTTCGCCTTCCGCGCGCTCCACTTCGCGCGCTCCGATCCGGCCCCGCTGCCCGGCGTGGACCAGGACGCGACGATGGCCGCCGCGGAGTTCGGATCGTCGAGCCTCGCGGACCTCCGGGCGCAGTTCGGCCACCTGCGGTCGGCCGTCCTGCTGCTGTTCGGGGGGTTCTCCGAGGAAGTGTCGCGGCGGCGGGGCACGGCCAGCGGCCGCCTGTTCACGGTGCGCGCGGCGGCGCACATCCTGGCCGGCCACGTGACCCACCACCTCGCCGTGCTCCGCGAACGCTACGGCTTCGGGGACGTCCGGTAGTCCGGCGGGGGCCGCCGGAGGCTGCGAGGTCATCCCGCACGGCCGCACAGGGGGTCTCGGCGCGACGGAGCGTCGGCGGCGGACCTCAACCGCCCCACGCACGGAGCCCGGCAACCCTCCGGGCCGGGCGCGACGCACGTCGCACCGCGGCCTCGCTCGTCGTCGCGACCGACTCCGCGAGGTCACCCCGTCCTCGCTCGCGGCGCGGCGCGCGCCCCGTCCCGGGGTGGCCCGGGGGGGATCTCCGCCTCTCAGAGGCCGGCGTCGTGGGCGATGTCCCGCATCTCCTCGGGGCCGTCGACGTCCTCGAGGCGCTTGCCGCGGCGGCGGAGCTCCTCGTTGAGCGAGAGGGCCTTCTCCTGCATGACCTCGTGGGTCTTCTCGGAACCGCCGACGAGGAGGAAGTTCTCGCCGCGGGTGCGGCGGTAGTGCCCGTCCTTGCCGTCGAGCCCGAGCCCGAGGATCATCGCGAAGCGCCGGTCTCGTCTGCGGTCGTCCGCCATCGTGTCGGGATTGTAGCAGACGTTCGCAACAACCCCCGTCAGAGCTTCGGTTCGATCGCGGCCCGGATCTCGCGGTCGGTGAACCGCCCGCCCGGGCTCTGCGAGAAGGCGCACTTCAGCGTGAGCACGCCCGTGTCGAACGTCAGCGCCTTCTCCGCCGGGGTGGCGGCGTTCCGGAGGATGACCTTCTTCACGCCCTCCCGGACGGCCTGCTTGCCGACGTCGTCGTGGCAGATGCCGCGGAAGGCCGCGCTGACCTGCTGCGGCCCGTTGTGCTCGAGCCACTCGATGCCCTTGGCGTCCGTCTCGAACGAGGCCCAGTCGACCTCGTAGGGCACCGGCCCGCCGCAGATCTCCTTCAACTCCGCCTCGCGCTTCGGCAGCCACTGCTTCGCCTGCTCCATCGCCCGCTTCTCGGCCAGACCCATCGGGGCCTCCTTTCGCGCCGGCATTCTACGCTCCCCGCGGCCCGCGCGCGGCAGGACGCCCCGGATCTGTTACGCTCGGGGCGGCATGCCCGCGATGTACGAGGTCAGGAGCGTCCGCAAGACCTACGCGATGGGTGAGGTGGAGGTCGTCGCGCTCGACGGCGTGGACCTCGCCGTGCGCGAGGGCGAGTGCCTCGTCATCCTCGGGCCGAGCGGCTCCGGCAAGAGCACGCTGCTCCACCTCCTCGGCGGCATGGACCGGCCCACGTCGGGCGAGCTCCTGTTCCGGGGGCGGGACCTGTCGCGCGCGGACGACGAGGGGCTCACCGAGTTCCGCCGCGCCCACGTCGGCTTCGTGTTCCAGTTCTACAACCTCGTCCCGAGCCTCACGGCCGTCGAGAACGTGGAGATGGCCACGGAGATCGCCGACCGGCCGCGCGACCCCGCGGAGATGATCCGGCTGGTCGGGCTCGAGGACCGGGCCGGCCACTTCCCGTCCCAGCTCTCCGGCGGCGAACAGCAGCGCGTGGCCATCGCCCGCGCGGTGGCGAAACGCCCCGACGTCCTCCTGTGCGACGAGCCGACGGGCGCGCTCGACTATCCGACGGGCAAGGTGGTCCTCTCGGTCCTTCGCGACGTGAACCGCTCCCTCGGCACGACGCTCGTCCTCATCACCCACAACGCCGCCATCGGGGCCATGGGCGACCGCGTCCTGCGGATGAGATCCGGTCGCATCGTCGAGGTGACGGAGAACCCAGGCCCGCTCTCCCCCGCGGAGATCGAGTGGTGAGCGCGCTCGGGAAGAAACTGCGCCGCGACCTCTTCCACCTGAAGGGCCAGGCCGTCGCGATCTCGCTCATCGTGGCCTGCGGCGTGGCGTCCTGGGTGACGGTGCTCATCGCGTACAAGGGGCTCGCCGGCACGCGCGACGCCTACTACCGCGAGTACCGGATGGCGGACCTCTTCGCGCCGGTGAAGAAGGCCCCGCTCGCGGTGCTCGACCGCCTCGCCCGGGTGGAGGGCGTCCGCCGCGTCCGCGGCCGCATCGCCTTCGACGTCACGATCGACCTCGATTCCGTGCCGGAGCCGTGCCGCGGCCGGGTGCTGTCGCTGCCCGACGCGCGCGAGGCGGTGGTGAACGACGTGCACCTCGTGTCCGGCGCGTGGTTCACCGGGGACGGCTACCGGCAGGCGCTCGTCGGCGACCGCTTCGCGCGGGAGCACGGGATCCGCCCCGGGGACCGCCTCCGGGTCGTGATGAACAACCGCAAGGAGGCGCTGACCGTCGTCGGCACGGCCCTGACGCCGGAGTACGTGTACATGCTCCGCGGGCGCGGCGACATCCTGCCGGACCCGCGCCACTTCACCGTCCTGTGGCTGAGCACGTCCTTCGCCGAGGCCGTGTACGACCACGAGGACGCGGCGAACGACTTCGTCGCCCTCCTCGAACGGGACGCGGTGCGCCAGGACGTCATCGACGAGTTCGATCGGATCCTCGAGCGCTACGGGGCGTGGGGGGCCTACGAACAGAAGGACCAGCTGAGCAACCGCTTCCTCTCCGACGAGATCGCGGGCCTCAAGGGCACGGCCACGCTGGTCCCGACGGTGTTCCTGTTCGTCGCCGCGTTCGTCCTGCACATGCTGCTAACCCGCCTCGTGCGCACGCAGCGCACGGAGATCGCGGTGTTCCGGGCCTTCGGCTACCGGACGCGGGCCATCTCCGCGCACTACCTGCGCCTCGCGCTCGCGGTCACGCTCGGCGGCGCCGTCGCCGGCGCGGGGATGGGGCTCTGGTTCGCCCGCGTCGTCCTCGAGAACTATGCCCGGTTCTACCAGTTCCCCGTCCTCGAGTTCTCCGCGGACCCCCTCGTCCTCGGTTCCGGGATCGGCATCAGCCTCCTGTTCGCCCTTCTCGGTGCGGCGCGGGCCGCGCGGGCCGCGGCCCGTCTGATGCCCGCGGAGGGCCTCGAACCGGAGGCGCCGGGAGTCTTCCACCGCTCGCTTCTCGAGCGCTGGCGGCCGGTGTGGCGGCGGCTCGGCTTCACCTGGCGCATGGTCTTCCGCAGCCTCTCGCGGGCGAAGTTCCGCGCCGGGGTCACGGTCGCCGGGGTCGCCCTGTCGGGCAGCATCATCCTCCTCGCCCGGTTCTCCTTCGACTCGCTGACGGAGATGATCGACCACACGCTGACGTCGGTGGATCGCGAGGACGCGAAGATCGTGCTCAACGCCGAACGCGGTTCGGCGGCGCTGTCCGAGATCCGCGCTCTCCCCGGCGTCCGGGCGGCCGAGCCGGAACTCATCGTCCCGGCGCGGCTCGTGGCCGGCCACCGCCAGCGCCGCCTCGCCATCTTCGGCCTGCCGGAAGACGGGACCCTGCGGGCGTTCGCCCGGCTCGACGGGACCCCCGTGCCGCGGCCGTCGCGCGGGGTCGTGCTGACGGAGAAACTCGCGGAGATCCTCCGCGTGGAGCCGGGGGACGAGATCGAGGTGCGCGTCCTCGACGGCCGCCGCCCCGTGTTCTCCGTGGAAGTGGAGAGCGTCCTGGACGAGTACCTCGGCGCCTACGCCTTAGCCGACCGCCTTCGGCTCTGCCGGCTCATCGGCGAGGAGGATGCCCTCGATTCGGCCCGGGTCCTCGTCTCCCCCGAGGCGCGCCAGGAGTTCACCTCCGCGCTGAAGGACCTGCCCGCGGTGGAGTCCGTGATCTTCAAGGGCCAGACGCGCGCGGTCTTCACCGACACGCTCATGGCCTCCATGGGCATCATGACGTTCGTCCTCGGGGCCTTCGCCGGGACGATCGCATTCGGCGTGATCTACAACGCCTCGAGGATCTCCCTCGCCGAGCGCGAGAGGAGCCTCGCCACGCTGCGCGTCCTCGGGTTCACCCGGCGGGAGGTCGGCGCCGTCCTGCGGAGCGAGAACCTCCTCCTCGCCGTCCTCGCCATCCCGCCCGGGATCGGGCTCGGGATGCTCTTCTCTTGTGCGCTGGCCGGGGTGTACGACAACGATCTGTACCGCTTCCCGATCCAGTTCCGGCCGGAAGCCCTGGCGCTCACGGCGGCGGCGATCCTCCTGTTCACGATCGTCGCCAACCTCGCCATCGGCCGCCGCATCCGCCGGCTCGACCTCGTGGAGGTGCTGAAGAGCAGGGAATAGCCATGCCGATCCGCCCCCGCCGTTACCTCCTGCCCGCCACCGTGGCGGCCTTCATCGCCGCGCTGCTCGTCTGGTCCGCCCTGCAGGCGGAGGCCGTGAACGTCGGCGCGGTCGTCCGCGGCACGGCCCGGGAGTTCGTCGAGGAGGAGGGGCGCACGCGCGTGCCCGAGCGGTTCGAACTGACGGCACCGGTGGAGGGCCGGCTATTCCGCGTCCAGGTCGAGGAGGGGGATGAGGTGACGGCGGGACAGGTCCTCGCGGAGATGGATCCGCTGGCCCTCGAGACCCGGGTGAAGGAGGCGGAGGCCCGTCTCGCGGGCCTCCGGGAGCGGCTCAAGGGCGTGGACCGCCGCCGCCCGAGCCCCGAGGAGCTCGAGCGGGCCACCGTCGCCGCCGAGGCGGCGAAGGAGGCGGCGGTCGCCGCGGAGAGCGAGCTGGGGGAGGCGAAGGCGGCCCACGAGCAGGCGCGGCGCGAGGCGGAGCGGGCCCGGCGGCTCGCTTCGGAGAAGACCATCCCCGATTCCGAGCGCGAGACGGCGGAACTGGCGGAGACCCGCGCCGCCGAGGCGTGGCGGGCGCGCGAGCGACTCCTCGCGGTGCGGCGGCTCGAGGCGCGGACCGCGGCCCTGTCGGCGGCGATCCTCGCCGATTCCGCGCGCGACCTCGACTGGGAGGAGGGGGTGTGCCGCGCCGAGGTGGAGCAGGTGGAGGCGGGCCTCGGCGTCCTCCGGGACGACCTGCGGCGGGCGAAGGTCGTCTCGCCCGTGGACGGCGTCGTGCTGCGCCGGTACCGGGAGAGCGAGGCCATGGTCTCGGCGGGTGCGCCGGTCCTCGCCGTGGGGAGCCTCGAGAGGCTCGAGGTCGAGGCGGACTTCCTCTCCGAGGACGCGGCGAGGATGCGCCCGGGACTGCGCGCGGAGGTGTTCGGGCGCGCCGTCGGCGACCGCGTCCTGCCGGCGTCCGTCTCCCGCGTGCGGCCGGGCGCCTTCGTGAAGGTCTCCTCCCTCGGCGTGGAGCAGCAGCGCACCACGGTCATCCTCGCCCTCGACCCCGCCGCGGACCCCGGCGGCGCGCTCCTCGGCGACCAGTTCCGCGTGGACGTGCGGGTGATCTTCACGGAGAAACCCGGCGCCCTCCTCGTCCCCGAGAGCGCGCTGTTCCGCGCGGACGGCCGCTGGCGCGTGTTCCGCGTCGACGGCGGCCGGGCCCGCGAGACGGAGGTCGAGACCGGCCTTCGCGACGGCCGCCACCGGGAGGTCCTGCGGGGGCTCTCCGAGGGCGACCGCGTCGTCGTCCACCCGGACGCGGCGCTCTCCGACGGGACGCGCGTCAGTACGCGCTGAACAGGGAGACGAGGGCGGCCACCGCCGCGGTGATCGCCGCCGGCGCGAGGAGCGAACGGGTCCGCAGCCCGAGGTACGCCAGGAGGAAGCCCCCCGCGAGAACCGGCCCCACGAAGATCGGGGACGGGGCGCGGGCGGCGGCGAAGAGCATGGCGGTGAGCGCGGCGGCGGGGAAGGCGCCGAATCTCCGCTCGAGGCCGAAGAGCAGGAACCCGCGGTAGAACACTTCGCCTCCCGCCGCGACGAGGAGGGAGAGCGCTCCGCCGCCGGCGAGGCCGCCCCAGCGGGCCGCGGCGTACGCCCCCGGGAGGACGACGCACGGCAGGGCGACGGCGAGCGCGAGGAGCGTGAACCGCAGGTCACCGCGCGAAAGGCCCATGAACGGCAGCGGCCGGGGGAGCGCGAAACGCCAGACGAGCGGGGGAACGGCGAGCAGGAACCCCGAGGCCACGGCCCCGCCGGCGAGGTCGGCGGCGTAGAGGACGGCGCCGGCGACGAGCAGGATCTGCAGGTCGCGGTCCGCCTCCCGGAACAGCCGCCCGATGCTCATGCCAGCGTCTCCCTTCCGGCCGGATTGTACCCGACGGCCCGGCGGGCGTTACCCTGAGGGCCATGCCCGAACTCCCCGAGGTCGAGCGCTGCCGGCGGCTTCTCGAGGCCGTCGCCGCCGGCCGCAGCATCGAACAGGCCGAGTGCCTCCCGGACCCCCTCGTGTTCTCCGACGAGCCCCACGAGGCGGTGGCGGCGGCGCTGCGCGGCCGGCGGGTCGAGGGTGCCGGGCGCAAGGGCAAGTACCTCTGGCTCGCCCTCGACGGGCGGCCGTGGCCGCTCTTCCACCTCGGCATGACCGGGGACTTCGCGGTGCGCGGCCGAAGGTCGCCCCGCCTGCGCTCCAGCGCGAAGCGGAACGATCCCGGCTGGCCGCCGCGCTTCACCCGCCTGCGGCTCACGCTCGACGACGGGACGGAGGTCGCCTTCGCCGACGCGAGGCGTCTCGGGCGCATCCGGCTGCGGAGGGACCCGGAGGCGGAGCCGCCGGTGGCGCGGCTCGGGTTCGACGCGCTGACCGGCCTTCCCCCGACCCGGGGGTTCGCGGCGGCCCTCGGGGGCCGGCGCACGGCGCTCAAGGCGCTGCTCCTCGACCAGGCGTTCGCCGCGGGCGTGGGCAACTGGATCGCGGACGAGGTCCTGTACCAGGCGCGGCTCGATCCCCGGCGGCCGGCGAACACGCTGTCCGCGGTGGAGGCCGCGCTCCTCCGGGCGAAACTGTCGCTCGTGGTGCGGACGGCGGTGCGCCTCGGTTCGGACGGCGACCGCTACCCGCGCCACTGGCTGTTCCACCATCGCTGGGGCCGGCGGGCGGGGGCCCGCACGGCGCGCGGTGAGACGATCGACTACCTCACCGTGGGCGGGCGTACGACCGCGTACGTCCCCTCGGTGCAGGCCATACGGAAGGAGACGCACCCATGAAGTGGACCGATCTGCTGAAGTCAGAGGTCGAGTCGACCTATGCCGTCACGAAGGCGCTGATCGAACAGGTCAGCGACGCCGACCTCGCCTGGAAGCCCGCCACGGGCAGCAACTGGATGACCGTGGGGCAGCTGCTCCACCACCTGGAGACGGCCTGCGGGTTCTGCATGCGCGGCTTCGTCACCGGCGACTGGGGTCCGCCGCCGCCGGAATCCGCGGGCGCGGACGCCATGCTGCCTCCCGCCGAGAAGATGCCGTCCGTGAACTCGGTGGCGGAGGCGCTGGCGGCCCTGGAGGGCGACCGCCGCCTCGCCCTGCAGATGATCGACGAGGCCGGCGAACGGGCGATCTCGACGCGGAAGGTCGTCGCCCCGTGGAACCCGGGGACGAAACTGCCGCTGGGGCAACGCCTGCTCCACATGCTGGCGCACCTCGCCCAGCACAAGGGCCAGCTGTTCTACTACCTGAAACTCATGGGCCGGCCGGTGAACACCGGCCACCTGTGGGGCATGTAGCCCGCGCCGACCGGATCAGGGCTTCGTGACGAGGAGCGCGCCCTCGCGGATCTCCGCCCGGTAACCCCGGGGCAGGAGGACGATGGCGAGGGCGTGCTCCAGGGACAGTCCGCTCGCGCGGAGGTTCACCTCGTCCCTGGCCGCCGCCGACTTCGCCGCCTCGGACATCCCGATGGAGAGGTCCTTCAGGGCCCCGAAGAACGCGAGCGCGTCGGGCAGCGGGCAGCCCTCGAAGGCCGCGTTCACGGGCGTCTGCAACGCCGCCCGCAGGTCGATCTCCGCCTTTGGCGCGTCCCCCGCCGGGGGCGGCAGCAGGTCCTTCGGCACGGCCGCGAGCCGCTCCGCGGTGGCGAGGAGCATCACCCCCCACCGCGGCTCCATGGACAGCCCCTTCGTGACGGCGAGCAGCGCCACCGCGTCCTTCGCCGTGGCGTCCTCGACGCTCATCGTCACCGTCTGCTCCGCGCCCGTCCGCCCCGACGACCACGCGGGGTCGAGCACGATGCCGGCGCCGCAGGACTCCGCCACGAAGGCCAGCGCCTCCGGCAGCGGTGTGTCGGTGAGGTCGAGCGACAGCCTCTTCGCGAGCCTCTCCTCGAGCACCTCCGTCCATGGCCGGGGCACCTTCTTCCGGAATCGCCAGCCGTTGGCCTCGGCCACGGCCTCCACGTCGTCGCCGGCGGCCTTCGCGAGCGCGGCCACGACCTGCGAGAGGGGCAGGTCCGTCGCGTCGAGCGACACGATGCGGTCCGCCACCTGCTCCTCCGCCGTGACCTTCGCATCCGTCAGCGCGGACAGGAACTCCGCGCCGGCGGCCAGCGTCACGTCGGCGAGTCTCAGAGTCACGGGCGGATCGCCGGCGGCCGAGGCCGACGGGATCGCCGAGGTCAGCACCAACGCCAGCATCACGGTCCTCACGCTCACCTCCTCCGCACGGCCCGCGAGACTCCCACCGACAGGGCCGTCTCGCCGGCCTTGCGCTCGAAGCGGAAACGGGTCGTGGTCCCCGTGCCGAAGTCGTGGAAGAAGGCCCCGTCCTTCCCGTCCGGCACGAGGACGAGGCGGCCCGGGTGGTCGCCCCGGAAGAGGAGTCCGTTCAGGCGCCCCCCCTCCGTATAGACCCGAAGAACTCGTTCGGAGTCCGAAAAAGATACGCGCACCGCGGATTCCGCGACGCCCCCGTTCGCCCAGGATCCGACGAGTTCGGCCGCCCTCGCGGGGCCGAGGTCCTTCTCCAGGGGCTCCAGGGCGGTCCGCCGCCACTCGGCGGGCCAGCCCGGAGGGATGCCGGGGTGCATCGACCGCTCCACGACGGCGAACTCACGCGCGACGAGGGCCCGGACGAACCCCTCCGCCGCACGGCCCGCCGCGGCGAGGTCGAGCGGCGGCGCGGGCGGCGCGGCGCGCGGGCCGAGTGCGACGGCGCGGAGGAGGTCGAAGGCCTCCTGCCCGAGGGGAAGCACGGACAGCCCGCCGGCGACGGAGCGCACGACGAGCCGCGCGCCCGTGGGGAGCGCGTACTCGCCGGCGAAGGCGGCGTGACCGCGCCCGGGGGCGGGGCGGGGCGGGGTGGCCGGGTCCCGCCCTGCGAGGATGTCCCGGAAGGCCCGGAACACGGCGTCCGGTCCCCCGGCGACGCCACCGAGGTCCGCGAGGCCGCGGTCGGCGAGCGCCACGAGGAGCCAGCCGTCCTCGAGCCACCTTCCCACCATCGCCTCGGATCCCGCCACCGTGCCTCCGTGGCAGGCAAGGCGTTTCCCGTCCTCACCCGTCTCCACGAACCAGCCGAGGGCATAGCCGGAAGGGCCGGCGCGCAGGAGGTCCGCCTGCCCCTCCGCGGAGAGGAGCGCCCCCGCGCGGAGGGCGCGGTCGAGGGCGAGGATGTCGTCGGCGGAGGCGGCGATCCCCCCGGCCCCCTTGATCCCCCAGCCGTACGCCCGCGGTTCGACCATCCCGAGGAAGTCGCGGCCGGGGGCCGCCCCGCCCGGATCGCAGGTCGCCGACAAGCCCGCGGGCGCGAGGACCTCCTCGCGGAGGACGTCCTCGAACGGCCGGCCCGTCGCGACCTCGACCATCGCCGCGACGAGGCCGTAGCCCGCGTTGCAGTAGGCGAAGGCCGTCCCGGGCGGCGCGCCGAGCGGGGCGCCGAGGACCTCGGCCAGCATCGAGGCGCGATCCTCGCGTCCGTACTCGACGTTGACCGACGGGTGGAGCCCGGACGTGTGGGAGAGCAGCATCCGCAGCGTGATCCCGGCCTTGTCGGAGGGCACGCCGGGCAGGCGGTCCGACAGGCGGTCGTCGAGGGAGAGGACGCCCCGGTCGCAGAGGCGCAGGACCAGCACCGCCGTGAACGACTTCGACACGGAGGCGATGTCGAACCGGTTCGCGGGTTCCGCGCCCCCGAAGGCGCGACGGATCCGCACCTCGCCGTCCTTCGCCAGCAGCACCGCGCCAGAGTACCCCGCCTGCCCGGCGGCCGTCAGCCAGGCATCCAGCGCGGCGACGACCCGGTCATCGGCGGGTGCGGCGGCGAGGAGCAGCACGGCGGCGATCCGGAGCATGGGGCCCTCGTCTCCATTGTAGCCCCCCCTGTCCGGCCACCGGCGCCGGGAGTAGAATGCGGGCATGGACACGCCCGAGTACACCGATCTCGAAGGGGTCTTCACGGGCGACCTGAAGGAGGTCACCCTCCTCCGCTCCGCGCTCGAGGCCAATGGCTTCGAGACGTTCATCCAGAGCGAGAACACGGTCCTCACGATGCCGCTCGCCCCGCAGACGGACGGCCTCGCCGTGACGCTCATGGCCCGCAAGGCCGAGGCCGCGGACATCCGCGCCGCCATCGCGGAACTGCACTCCGTGGCGCCGGCGGAGGAGGGCGAGGACGACCTCGCGGCGGAGGAGGCGGCGGAGGAGGAGGTCGTGGAGGAGGAGACCCGCAGCAGCGGGCTCTGGCTGGTCGTCCTGCTTTTCCTCCTCGTGCCGATTATCATCCTGCTCTGCACGAGGCTGTTCTGACCGCCTGACCGGCTCCGCGAGGCACCCCCGATGACCGGCGACCAGCAGTACACCCCCTACCAGAAGAAGATCATCCGCCGGTACTACGATCACCAGGAGGACCTCTCCGTCCAGCGCTTGTCGGAGATCGTGTCGGAGCTTTATCTCTGCACGAGCGAGAAGAAGGCGGCGACGCTGTGGAAGCAGGCCGAGGCGGCGCTGGCGAAGTCCGCCGCCAACCCCGCCGCCCTCCGGCAGGTCCTCGCCACCCGCGACGTGAAGCAACTCGCCGCCCTGGTCCAGTCCCTCTTCTGACCCCTCACACCGGTGCCAGGTCAGATTCTGAGGACTCGAACCCTCACACCGGTGTATGGCCCCCGGCTAGCCGGCAGCAGGGGCTTAGAATTTGACCTGGCACCGGTGTAAGGGGCAGCGGGGTGAGGGGGTCGTGCAGGCTCCGTCCTAGAACCGGAACAGGACGCCGGCGAAGGGGCCCGAGGCCGAAGCGTCGAGGCGGAGGCGGCGGGACGAGCGGCCCTCGGACGCATCGATCCCGAGCCGGCGCCAGCCGACCACGAGCGTCGAGTGCTCGCCGAGCCGGACGCCGAGCGCCGCGGAGAGATCCGACGTCCGGTCCCCGCCGAGGCCGCTGAGGCCCGCGCGCATCGAGAGCGAAACCCCGTCCGAGAGCGCGACCTCCCCGGCGAGGCCGGCCCGCGGCGCGAGCCACCGCTCACCCGAGGAGCCTTGTCCGCCGGTCCGATCCTCCATGCGAACCCGCGCGGACAGGTAGCGCAGGCCGGCGTCGGGGAAGAGCTCGAGGCCGGCGGCCAGGGGCAGGCGGATCGACGCCGAGACGTCGGTGACCCCGGCGAGAGCCCACGCCTCGGCCTTCCCGTCGCCGTCCCCACGCAGCAGCGCGGACGTGCTCTCGAACGCGAAGCCGACGTCGCCGGGCCACGCCTCGACCCGCTGGATCAGCCCCGCGCCCACCCGCGGAGCGACGCGAGCGCGCAGTCCGTCGGCCCCCGCCGTCCCCGAGAGGCTCGGCGCCCACAGCCAGGCCCCGGCGACGAAGCGCCACTCGGCGTAGGGGTCACCTTCCGCCCCGGGGTCGGCGGAAGCCACCGCGCACAGGAGGAGGAGCAAGGCCGCGCCACGCATCACGGCTCGTCCGGGTGGCCTTCCACCCACATGCGGGAGGGCGGCACGACCTCCTCGATGACGCGCATGGACTTCCACTTCCCGGAGAGGAAGCGCGCGAGGAAGCACGCGCCGAGGATGACGATGTAGGCCGTGCAGATGGCCCACGCGGTGCGCACTCCGCGGCCCAGCAGCACGATGCTCCCCCACGTGGGCAGCACGAGCAGGACGAGCGACAGCGCGGTGTTCATGTACATGACGAACCGCGTGTCGCCGGCGCCCTTCACCGCGGAGGCGAAGATGATGTTCATCGAGTCGAACAGGCAGTAGGCCGCCACGAACCGGAGCAGGACGACGGCGAGATCCCGCGTCGAGGCGAAGGCCTCCGGGTTCTTCTCCGGCTGGAAGGGATCGAGGAACAGGGACGGAAGCAGGACGTACAGCGCGGCGACCGCCGCCATGAAGCCGAAGGCCAGCTTGAATCCCCGCCACGTGGCGGCCTCCGCCACCTCCGGGCGGTTCGCCCCCAAGTGCTGCCCCACCAGCACGGACACCGCGATGCCGAGCCCGATCATGGGCATGAACGCCACGAGGTTCACGCTGAAGGCGAGGTTCGTCGCGGCGAGCGGCACCTCCCCCAGGCGGCCCACGAGGAGGATGAAGACCGAGAAGCCGGCGATGTCGAGCAGGAAGTGCACGCCGCTAGGGAACCCGAACCGCAGGAGCCGCCGGAGGAGTGCGCCGTCGAACCGCCAGCCGCTGCGCGTCCGGTAGCGGCGCTCGTTCCCGGGCAGGGCGAGCAGGACGATGTAGGCCACGCACGAGCAGACCTGGCACGCGACGGTGGCGAGCGCGGCGCCCGCCATCCCCATCTCCGGGAACCCGAGGTTGCCGAAGATCAGCACCCAGTCGAGGACGACGTTCACCGCCGTCGCTCCGAGGTTCACCCACAGCACCGGCCACGTCCGGCCGAGGCCGGAGTAGAAGCCCGAGAGCGCCGCGGCGAGGATCGCGGGGAACGCCCCGAAGGCGAGGACGGAGAAGTACTCGATCTCGAGGGGCAGGACGCGGACCATCTCGACGGAGTCGTGCCCGGCAAGGCGGAACATCGGGCCGGCCAGCGGGCGGACGGCCAGCAGCGCGACGCCCGCCAGGACCGCGATCCACAGCCCCTGCCAGACCGCGGGTCCGACCTTCTCGGGCCGCCCGGCGCCGTGGTACTGGGCGACGAACGTCCCGGTGTACGTCGCCGCGCCGAGGAACACCGAGAGGAACGTGAAGTTGAGGAGGCCCGCGGGCATCGCCGCCGCGAGCGCCTCCGGGGAGTGCCACCAGTTGAGGAAGAGGCGGTCGATGAAGTGCTGGAGCGTCGTGGCGCCAGTGGACAGGACGAGCGGAACGGCGACGGCGAGGACCTCGCGGTAGCCGCCGGCGGCGGACCACGGTCCCGGCGGACGGGCGGTGGCGGTCTCGGCGTCGCTCACTTCGGCCGCGCCAGCGTTGCCTTCAGGTTCTCGAGGCGCCCCGCGACGCCGTCGAGGCCCGGGAAGTTGGGGTCCACCGTGCGGACCTCGTTCACGAGACGCTCCGCGGCGGCGACGTTGCCCGACTGCACGTAGGCGTCCGCCTGCTTCACCTTCTGGTCGAGGAAACGGCGGATCTCCTCCGGGCTCATGGCCTCCCCCTCGTCGGCCTCCGGCGTCTCCGCCGGTCCCACGGGCGCCGCCGCCTCGCCGTCCGGACCGGCCGTGGGGAACGGCGACGGCTCCACGGCCTCGATGGACCGCTGCACGTCGATCCCGCTGAACGCGATGAGGCTGCGCTCCTCGTACACCGCTTCGGCGCTGGCGCGACGCGGGTAGAACAACACTTCGTTCGTGTCCGCCTTCACCGCGTAGTAGGTGAGTTCGCAGGAGGCCTTCAACCGGTCCCGCCAGGCGAGAAGGCTCTCCTGCCGGCTGCGGTTCGTGCCGAAGACGTCCACGAGAACGAACAGCAGGTACTCCGGCGACTTCGTCACGGGGGCGACGCCGCGGCAGCGCAGTTTCATGAGGAGCGCCGCCTCGAGGTACTTGAGGTCGGCGTCGGAGGTGAAGACCGTCGGGCGGAAGTCCGGCGTGAGCGGCAGGGTGCCCGTGAAGGACCACCCCTCCCGGTCCTCGCTGTCGGTGCCGCGGACCGTCTCGGTGACTTCCTGGTCGATGTAGTTCGCGGAGAGGCTATTGAGGCCGGGGAAGACGATGCTGCCACCCCCGGTGTGGGCCATGGCGTCGATCGTCACCTGCACGCTCTTGCCCGCGAGCTCGGGAACCACGACGTCCTCGACGGCCTGCCGGACGGCGCCGGCCACGGCGCGCTGCTCCTCGTCGAACCGCTTGCCCCCGCCGTGCGTGGGGATGCCGCGGAACGTGCTGCAGCCGCAGATCGCGGCGAGGAGTATCACCAGGGGTGCCGATCTCACGGGAGCCTCCTTCCCCGATCCCGGCATAGCCTAATGGCCGGCCCCCCGGGCGGACGGCGAAATCGAACCCGCCCGGGTCACCAGGCGTAGGCCTCGGGGGCGGGGCCGCCGGGACCGGGCCAGATCTCGTCGAGGGTCTTCCGTTCGGCGTCCGTGAGTCTGACGTCGAGGGCGGCGAGGCTCTCCATGAACTGCTCCATCGTGCGCGGGCCGATGATCGGCGCGGTCACACCCTCCTGGTGGAGGAGCCACGCGATGGCGATGACCGCGGGAGACTCGCCGCGCTCGCGGCAGAAGGCGAAGTAGCGGTCGAGTCTCGGGCCGTGGCGGTCGCGGATCCGCTGTGCCCACTCCTTCGGGTTGCGGCCGCCCTTCGACGGGTCGGGCGGCCCCGACAGAGCGCCCATGGCCAGCGGACTCCACGGCAGGAGGCCGAGACCGTACTCGCGGCAGGCCGGGAGCACTTCCAGCTCGACGGTCCGCTGGCTCAGGTTGTAGAGGCTCTGCTCGGACACGAGGCCGAGGAAGTGGCGGCGCGAGGCGGCCTCGCACGCCTGCGCGATGTGCCAGCCGGCGAAGTTGCTGCTGCCGACATACAGCACCTTCCCCTGCGCCACGAGCGTCTCCATCGCCTGCCAGACCTCGTCCCACGGGGTCGTGCGGTCCACGTGGTGCATCTGGTAGAGGTCGATGTGGTCGGTCCCGAGCCGCCGGAGGCTGTCCTCGCACGCGCGCCGGACATGGAACGCGGAGAGGCGCCGCTCGTTCGGCCACTCGGCCATCTTCCCGAAGACCTTGGTGGCGAGGACCGTCTTCTCCCGCCGGCCGCCGCCCTGCGCGAACCAGCGTCCGAGGACCTCTTCCGTGGCCCCCTTGCCCTTCTCCCAGCCGTAGACGTTCGCCGTGTCGACGAAGTTGACGCCGGATTCCAGCGCCGCGTCGAGGATGCGGTGGCTGTCCGCCTCCGGCGTCAGCGGGCCGAAGTTCATGGTCCCCAGGCACAGGCGGCTCACTTCGAGTCCGGTGCGGCCGAGGTTCGCGTACTGCATCGCATCCTCCCGAGAATGGTTCTCAACTCCGAGCCGTGAGCCCGAAGGGGGCGCGTGGGTCGTGGACGAACCGGTCCGACCGCGGGTCGGCGAGCCAGGCGGCAAGCGTCAGGCCGTGGCGGTCCTTCTCGCTGGCGGTGACTCCGCTCGCCAGCGCAGCGCGCACCTCGCGGGCGACGTCCGCGTCGCACGGCGACCAGTCGAGGTCGGGGGCGAAGGGCGAGAGGGACACCTCGCACCCCGGGCTCCACGCGGCCGTGCACAGGTACTCCATCGTCGTGTCCTCGGAGAGCCAGGTGCCGTGGGCGAAGCCCGGCGGCACCCAGACCCACTCCCCGGCGTCGGCGCCGGGGTCGCCGGAGAGGACGTGCCCGACGACCCGCCCGAACGTCGGCGAGCCCTTCCGCAGGTCCAGCGCGAGGTCCACGAGGCGTCCGCGGACCGCGCGGATGAGCTTGCCCTGCCAGGGGTTCCACTGGGCGTGCAGCCCGCGGAACACGCCGGCCCGGGAGTGGCTCTCGTTGACCTGGAGGATCTCGCCGGTCGCCACGCCGGCGGCCTCGAGGTCCGACCGGCGGAACGTCTCCGTGAAGAACCCCCGCTCGTCGCGGAACCGCGCATAGGAGACGACCCTGACCTCCGGCACCGCGAGCGCCCTGACCCCGGTGATCCTCATGCCGCGAGAATACCGGGGCGGGCTCGGTTTTCCCAGGTCGCCGGCCGTGCCGGGCGGGGCGGCATCAGCCGCGGAGGGCGCGGGCGAGGATCCGCACCTCCTCCGCGCGGGCGGCGGGCACGAAAGTCGGCGGGGGACGGGACACGTGTTCCGCGAGGCGCCGGCGCATCGAGGCCCGGGCGGCCGCGGTGTCCTTCCGGACCGCGGCGGCGAGGCCGGAGAGCACGAGGACCGCCCGGCCGTCCGGGAGCGGCAGGACGCCGTTCGCCTCCCGCAGCGTTCGCACGAGGAAGCGGGCCTGCCGGCGAAGGCTCTCGGAGACCCGAACGTCCTCCGGGGTCAGCAGGCCGGAGGACGCGGAGTTCAGTTGACCGAAGGCGGGCGGGCCCGCGGCCCGGCCGAGGAGGTCGTCGAGCGCGGCGGAGGCCCGCCGCCGGCACTCTTCCAGCGTCACACGCCCGGCGCAGGGGGCGGCGCAGAGGCCGAGGTCCCGGTCCGTGCAGGCCGCCGGCGCCGACGTCCCCGGCGTCCATGCGCAGCACGGCAGCCCGTAGAGGACCGAGAAGGCCCGCAGGCCGCGCTCCAGGACCCACCGCTTCGGGAACGGACCGAAGCATGGCGCGCCGGCGTCCGGGCGCGGAACGGACCGCAGGGCCGGGAGGGGTTCGTCGAGGCCCGCCCGCAGGTAGCGGCAGGCCTCGGTCTCCCGCATCCGGCGGTTGTAGGGCGGGCGCGCCTCGCGGATCCGCTCCGCCTCGAGCAGCAGCGCCAGGACTTCGCTGCCCGTCTCGCGGAACACGAGCCCGCGGGCGGCGAGCAGCATGGAACCGCGAGGGGAAGGCTCCCGGCGCTCCGCCGAGAAGTGGGAGGCGATCCGCCGGCGAAGGTCCACGGCCTTGCCGACGTAGAGGACCCGGCCGTCCGCCCCGAGGAACTCGTACACGCCGGTCGCCGCGGGGGGGAGGGGCAGGCGCTCCTGCGCCGCGAGCAGCGCCGCCTGCCGCGCCCCGTCGTCCGGGAAGTCGAACGCGGCGGCGTCCCCGTCGCCGCGGAGGCGGTTGTCGACGCACCCCGGGACGCCGCCGGGCAGGTGGTGCAGCAGGGCCCGGGTGGAGAACGAGCGGAGTTCGACCTCGCGCGTCGTGCCGGTGAGCACGAGGCGCACGGCGCGCGCCCCGGCGGCGCCGGCCACCCGCCGCGAGATCCGCTCGAGGGCGGCCGTCGTCGTGAGGCCCGTCAGGTCGAGGACGATCCGGCGCTCCCCGGGCAGGGGGCATCGCCGTACCGCCCGGCGCCCCTCCTCGATCCGCACGAATGCCCCGGTGCGGCAGAACTCCGGCGCGCCGCCCGGCGGCGTCCCGCCGTCGAGCGCGACCCCGGCGGCGCAGAAGAGGAGCGGGCAGGGCGTGGCCCGGGGCACGCTGACGCGTGCGCCGCGGGCGGCCACCGCCCGCAACGCCTCCGCCACGCGGCCGGCGAGGTGCGCCGGCGGCTCGCGCGCCTCGAACAGGCGCCCCGAGACGGCCACGGCGTCCGCGGGCTCCTCGAGCGCCCGCAGGAACGCCGCGAGGACCTCGTCCCCCGTCCGGAAGAAGGGGCGCACCGTGCGCGCCGGGAGTCCCGCGCCGAGTCGTGGCTCGTGGATGTGGAGGGTCGCGCCGCCCATGGCGGGGAGCCTACCCCGCGGCACCCCCGCCGCCCCCCCGCGCGAACCACGCGCCCGCCTCGGAACGCCTCACAGGGCGCGGGCGCGGTGGCGGGCGGCGATGGCGTCGGCCAGCGCATCCACCGCCGCGAGGTCCGCCGGGCGCGGCAGGCCCTGGCTCAGGACCGGGGGCAGCCACTCCGCCTCGAGGTCCGGCATCAGCGACTGGAGGACCTCGGCCGCCCGGCCCTTCCAGCCGTAGGAGCCCACGATCGCCGCGCAGACCGCGCGCGGCTTCAGCGCGTTGACGAGGCAGGCGGCGTAGACCGCGCTCGGGTGCGGACCGTTCAGCACCGTGGGCGTGCCGAGGACGATGCTCCCCGCGTCCACGAGCGACATGGCCAGCTTGCCGACGTCGGTGACCGCGAGGTTCAGCCGCTCCACCCCCACGCCGCGGGTCACCAGCGCCTCGACGAGGCGATCGGCCAAGGCCCTCGTGCTCTGGTGCATGGAGACGAAGGCCACGACGGCCCGGTTCTTCGGCGTGTCGGACGTCCACTCCTCGTAGGCGGCGAGGATGCTCTCCGGGCGGTCGTGCGCCGGACCGTGGCTCGGCGCGATGAGGCGCACCGGCAGGGCCCGCACCTTCTCCACGTTCTTCCGCACGAGCTTCCGGAAGGGCATGAGGATCTCGGCGTAGTACCGCTTCGCGGCCTCGTGGACCCGGGCGGCGTCCCCGCCGCAGCAGATCTCGCTCGTGGCGAGGTGGCTGCCGAACAGGTCGCACGTGAACAGGACCCCCGCGTCGGGCAGGAACGCGGAGAACGTCTCCGGCCAGTGCATCCACGGGGTGGCGATGAAGCGGAGCGTGCGGTCGCCGAGGGAGACCTCCTCGCCGTCGGCCACCGCCCGCAGACGGGCGGGATCGACTCCGAGCAACGATTCGAGCATCGGCACGGCCTTCGCCGAGCACAGGACCTGCGCCGCCGGGAAGCGCGCGAGGACCGCGGGGATGGACCCCGAGTGGTCCTGCTCCGCGTGGAGCGACACGAGGTAGTCGAGCCGGGGCACTTTCGAGAGCTGGGCGAGGAAGCCGTCGGCGTGGGAGGGCTCGACGGTATCGACGAGCGCCGTCCGCTCGCTCCCCTCGACGAGGAATGAGTTGTAGGACGTCCCGTCCGGCAGGGGGATCAGGGAGTCGAACAGGCGGTTGTCCCAGTCCACCGCGCCGAGAGCGCGGACGCCGGGGGCGATCTCGCGTCCGTACATGGTCTGCTCCGAGGCCTACTGCTGGCCGTGCAGCGAGAACTTCATGAACTGCACCCGCAGGTATGCCGCGGGGTCCTCGCTGAGTTCGCGGCTCATCGTCCCGCGGACGTCGTCGAGGTCCTTGACGCCGTGGCGGTCCATCCACGCCTCGACGTCGGCGAGCATCTTCCGCAGATGCGAAAGGTCCTGCCGGTAGAGCGCGGAGCACACCTGGACCGCCGCGGCGCCGGCGAGGACCATCTTCACGACCGCCTCGCCGTCGTGGACCCCCGTCGTGGCCGCCAGATCGCAGTCGACCTGCCCCGAGAGGATGGACACCCACCGCAGCGACTCCGCGATCTCGTCCGGGCTGCTGAACGACCCGGCGGGCACGATCCTCATGTTCTCGATGTCGAAGTCGAGGCGGTAGAAGCGGTTGAAGAGGACGAGCGCGTTCACGCCGGTGCGGGACAGGCGGGCGAGGAACTCCGCGAGGCCCGAGAAATAGGAGCCGACCTTCAGCGCGATCGGCACCTTCACGCGGCGGCGGACCTGCGCGGCGATGTCGAGGTACGCCTGCTCGTAGGAGCGTCCGTCGCGCTCGGCGTCGAACGGCAGGAGGAAGACGTTGAGTTCGAGCGCGTCCGCCCCCGCGGCCTCGAGGCGCGCCGCGAACTCCGTCCACGGTCCGCTCGACAGGCAGTGGATGCTGGCGATGACCGGGATCTTCACGGCCTTCTTCGCCGCGGCGACCAGCCCGATGTAGTCGTCGAGGGCGTTCTCCTTCCCGTAGGCGGCGATGTAGTCCATCGCCTCGGAGTGCGCGAGCGCGGGGGCGCTGGCGGCGGCGAGCCCCTCGATCTCGCGCTCGATCTGCTCCTCGAAGATCGACTTCAGCACGATGCCGCCGGCGCCGGCGTCCTCGCACTTCCGGATGCGGTCGAGGGACTGCGTCAGCCCCGACGAGCCCACGAGGATCGGGTTGCGGAGCGTGAGCCCCATGTACCGCGAGGTCAGGTTCGCCACGGGAGGCCTCCTTGCGCGAGAGAGTCTCGGGGACCACCCCGGAAAAGTCAACTTGGCTCGGCAGGCCCGGCGCCCTCCTGCGGGTTGCATTGGCGGCGGGGAGGGCCCAGAATCACGCCGTGGCGATCGTCACCTGCGATCTCTGCCCCAAGTCCTGCCGGATCGGTCCGGGGCAGAGCGGCGAGTGCCGCATCCGCGTCAACCTCGACGGCCGTCTCCGCGCGGTGACGTTCGGGCGGCCCTGTTCGGTCCACGTGGACCCCGTCGAGAAGAAGCCGCTCTTCCACTTCCTGCCGGGGACCCCGATCCTGTCGATCGCCACCGTGGGCTGCAACCTGCACTGCCGCAACTGCCAGAACTGGGAGATCTCCCAGGGCAACCCCGAGGAGGAGGAGGCGTACCGGCTCGCCCCCGGGCAGGTCGTCGAGGCCGCGGAGCGGGAGGGCTGCCGGTCGCTCGCCTACACCTACACGGACCCCGTCGTCTGGTACGAGTACGCGCTGGCGACGTCCGACCTGGCCCGCTCGCGCGGCCTGCGCAACGTCCTGGTCACCGCGGCCTACGCGAACCCGGACCCTCTGAAACGCCTTTTCGCCGTCACCGACGCGGCGAACATCGACCTGAAGTTCATCGACGACCGCCTCTACCGGGAAGTCTGCGGCGCCACCCTCGCGCCGGTGCAGGCGGCGCTCGTGATGGCGAAGGAGGCCGGCGTGTGGCTCGAGGTCACGAACCTCGTGATCCCGACGCTGAACGACGGGCCGCGGGACATCGCGCGCCTGTGCCGGTGGCACGCGGATCATCTCGGGCCCGACACGCCGCTGCACTTCTCGCGCTTCGTGCCCCGCTACCGGATGAAGAACCTCCCCGCCACCCCGGCCGAGACGCTCGAGGCGGCGCGACGCATCGCCCTCGACGAGGGGCTCCGTTTCGTGTACATCGGGAACGTGCCGGGCACGCAGGGCGAGTGGACGTTCTGCCCGTCCTGCGGAGAGGCCGTCATCCGGCGCGTGGGCTACGAGGTCTCGACCGCGCGGCTCGCCGACGGCGCATGCCGGGGCTGCGGGCAGCGCATCCCGGGGGTGTGGCGATGAACGGGGGCGTGACGAGGCGCGGCTTCCTCCGCCGCGCGCTGGCGGTGTCAGGCCTCGCGGCGCTGTGGTTCGCGGGCGCCGCGCGGCGCGCGGCGACGCGGTTCCGGATCCCCGAGAAGCCGTTCCGGGCGGAGCGGCTGCGGGACCCGCACGATCTCGCGGGGTGACGCGATGAAGGGAACGATCATGGCGATCCTCATCACCTGCGCCGCGCTCGCCTCCTGCGAGCGGGGCGACGGCCAGACCTCCGCCGGGACGCCGGGCGCCCCGGCGGCCCCCCCCTCGGGCTCCGCCGCGAAGGCGGCCCCGCCGGAGCGCGTCCGCGCGCCCGCCCTCGCCGGTCGGGGCTGGTACGAGGCCGACCCGGAGGCGCTGGGGAGGAAGATCGACGCCTGCCTCGCGGGCGGCGAGTCCGGCGGCGAGGATCGCGTCATCGCCCTCGTGGCGCCGCACGCGGGGCATCACTTCGCGGGCCGCGAGCAGGGCAAGGTCTTCGCCCGGCTCCGGGGGCGCGACATCCGGCGGGTCTTCCTCATCGGGCCGCCGCACCGGGCGCCGGTGAGAGGCGTGGCGATCCCCACCTACACGCACTTCATGACTCCGCTCGGGAAGGTCCCCGTGGACCTCGCCGCGGTGGAGGCGCTCCTGAGGTGCGGCGCCGTCTTCGAGACCAACCTCGGCGCCCACCGCGAGGAGCACTCGCTGGAGGTCCTCCTGCCTTTCCTGCAGCGGGTCCTGCCGGCGGGGTTCACGATCGTCCCGATGCTGGCGAACCTGGAGCCCGGGGACCTGCCGGCGGTGGCGGCGGCGCTGCGCTCCGTGCTCCGCCCCGGCGACCTCGTCGTGGCGTCCTCGGACAGCACGCACTACGGCGACCGCTTCGATTACTACCCGTTCCCCGGGAACGAGGGGCTTCCCGACAACCTGAAGCGCCTCGACCTCGATGCGGCGCAGAGGATCCTCGCGAAGGACCTCGAAGGGTACGTCGCCTACAAGGCGGAGACGGGCATCACGACCTGCGGCTTCGACCCGGTCTGCATCCTCCTGTCCATCCTCCCGCCGGAGGCGACGGGCGTCCTCACCGGCTACGACACCTCCGCCACGCAGACGGGCGACTGGGGCAGCGTCGTCACCTACGTGGGCATCGCGTTCAGCGGCCCGGACTGGAAGCCGGTCCGCCCGGCCGCAGGGGCGGGCCTGGCGGCCGAGGAGCGCGCCCTGGCGCTGCGCATCGCCCGCGAGAGCATGGAGCGAGTCGTGCGCACCGGGAAGCGGTTCGACCCGTCGGAGGAGGGCTGGAGCATACCGGACTCCTTCCGTCGGGATTCCGGCGTCTTCGTCACGCTGAAGATCGACGGCGACCTCCGCGGCTGCATCGGGGACATCTTCGCGGAGCGCCCGCTGTGGGAGGCGATCGCCGCCCGGGCCGTCTCCTCGGCGGTGGAGGACCCGCGCTTCCCGCCCGTGAGGGAAGAGGAGCTCGCGCGGATCCGGATCGAGATCTCCGTCCTGAGCCCTCTCGAGAAGGTCGCCTCGCCGCAGGACATCGTGATCGGGAAGCACGGCATCCTGCTCCTGTTCGACGGGCACCGGCGGTCGGTGTACCTGCCGCAGGTGGCGCCGGAGCAGGGGTGGGACCTGGAGACCACGCTCGGGAGCCTCTGCCGCAAGGGCGGCCTGCCGCCGGACGCCTGGCGGGACCGGCGGGCCTCGTTCGAAGTGTTCACGGCGGACGTGTTCGGCGAGGATGAGTAAGGCCGCCCTGGCGCCGGCGTTCGTGCTCCTCGGCGCCTTCTCCCTCGGCGCCCAGACCGCGCTGTTCCGCGAGTTCCTCGTGGTCTACGAGGGCAACGACCTCGGCGCGGGGTTCTTCCTCGCCACCTGGCTCCTCTGGGTCGGCGTGGGGGCGCTTGCCGCGCTCGCCGCGATGCGGCGCCGGACGGACCTGCCGCGGCGGTTCGGCACCCTCCTCGCCGTGTATCCGCCGGCCCTGCTCGCCGCCCTCCTCCTCGTGAGGTCCCTCCGCGGGATCATGGGCGTGGCGCCCACCGACCTGTTCCCCGCGTGGTCGCTCCTCGCCGGCACCCTCCTGCTGAACGCTCCGCTCTCCCTCGCGACGGGCTTTCTGTTCCCGCTCGCGGTGGCCTCGGCCCGGGGCGACGCGGGCGCCGCGGTGGGCAGGGTCTACGCGCTGGAGTGCCTCGGCGCCTTCGCCGGCGGGGCGGGGATGACCGCGCTGCTG
>JADHED010000270.1_pt1 | contig 69798 bp, 63 predicted proteins | sample 8952041 | NCBI WGS metagenome assembly JADHED01 (sample SAMN16124423, study PRJNA663239) | bioreactor sludge metagenome | isolation source: sludge (control) | place: India:Bengaluru | collected 2018-09-08 | reverse complement strand
CAGTGGTGGTACGGCCACAACGCGGTGGGCTTCTTCCTGACCGCCGGCTTCCTGGCCATGATGTACTACTTCGTCCCGAAGCGGGTCGAACGGCCGGTCTATTCGTACCGCCTGTCGATCGTGCACTTCTGGTCGCTGATCTTCATCTACATCTGGGCCGGCCCGCACCACCTGCACTACACGGCCCTGCCGCAATGGGCGCAGACCCTGGGCATGACCTTCTCGATCATGCTGTGGATGCCGTCCTGGGGCGGCATGATCAACGGCCTGATGACCCTCTCGGGCGCGTGGGACAAGCTGCGCACCGACCCGGTGGTCCGCATGATGGTGGTCGCCATCGCCTTCTACGGCATGTCGACCTTCGAGGGTCCGCTGATGAGCGTCCGCGCCGTCAACGCCCTCAGCCACTACACCGACTGGACCATCGGCCACGTGCACTCGGGCGCCCTGGGCTGGGTCGGCTTCATCAGCTTCGGCGCGGTCTACTGCATGGTGCCCTGGCTGTGGAAGAAGGATCGGCTCTACTCCGACACCCTGGTCGAGTGGCACTTCTGGATCGCCACCACCGGCATCCTTCTCTACATCGCCGCGATGTGGGTCTCCGGCATCATGGAGGGCCTGATGTGGCGGGAATACACGCCGCAGGGCTACCTCGCGAACGCCTTCGTCGAGACCGTCGCGGCCAAGCACATCGAGAACGTGATCCGTACGGTCGGGGGTCTGATGTACCTCTCCGGCGCGGTGATCATGGCCTACAACCTGTGGCGTACGGTCCGCATGCCCAGCTCCGTCAAGGCGGATCTGGCCACCCCGATCGCGACGCCCACCCCCGCCCTGGCGGCGGCTGAGTAAGGGCTCCGCACATGTGGAAGCGACACGAGAAGTTCGAGCGTCATTCGCTCTGGCTCATCATCGGGATCATCGTGGTGGTCTCGATCGGCGGCCTCGTCGAGATCAGCCCGCTCTTCTATCTGGAGAGCACGATCGAGAAGGTGCAGGGCGTGCGTCCCTACACCCCGCTCGAGCAGGCGGGCCGGGACATCTACGTCCGCGAGGGCTGCTACGTCTGCCACTCGCAGATGGTCCGTCCGCTGCGGGATGAGGTGGAGCGCTACGGCCACTACAGCCTGGCGGCCGAGAGCATGTACGACCATCCGTTCCAGTGGGGCTCCAAGCGCACCGGTCCCGACCTGGCGCGGGTGGGGGGCAAGTATTCGGACGGATGGCACCAGGATCACCTGCGGGATCCCCGCTCGGTGGTGCCGGAGTCGAACATGCCGCCCTACAAGTTCCTGGCCGAGACCGACCTCGACTACCGCGCCATCGAACAGCGGCTGCGGACGCTGAAGGCGGTCGGCGTGCCTTACACCAACGACCAGCTGACCAACGCCAGAGCTGACCTCGAGACCCAGGTGGACCCCTTCGCGGGCGAGACCTCGGGCGTGAAGAAGCGCTACGGCGTGAAGGTCCAGCAGCGCGACTTCGACGGCAACCCGCAGAAGCTGAGCGAGATGGACGCCCTGATCGCCTATCTGCAGGTCCTGGGCACCATGGTCGACTTCAAGACCTACAAGGCCTCGGATCCGGAGAACCTGCGATGAGCGGCCTGACCTACGAGGCCGTGGCGCGGTTCGCCCAGCAGGGCGGGACCATCTACTTCGGCCTGATCTTCGCTGCCGGCCTGATCTACGCGCTCTGGCCCAAGCACAAGGAGGCGTTCGACCGCCTCGCCCATCTGCCGCTCGAAAAGGACGAGAGCGATCATGTCTGAGCGCGAACGCGACGAACACTCGGGCACCGAGACCACCGGCCACGAGTGGGATGGAATCAAAGAACTGGACACGCCGTTGCCGCGCTGGTGGCTCTGGGTGTTCTATGGGTGCATCCTCTGGGCTGTCGTCTACTGGGTGCTGATGCCGGCCTGGCCGGGCGTCAGCGGCTACACCAAGGGCGTGCTGGGCATGTCGGACCGCGCGGATGTGGTTCGTGAGCTGAACGGCCTGAAGACCCACCGGCAGGCGGGCGAGGCCAAGCTGCGGACCGCTTCGCTGCAGCAGATCGAGGCCGATCCCGACCTCCAGGCCTACGCACTGGCCGTCGGCCAGTCGGTGTTCGGCGACAACTGCGCCACCTGCCACGGCGCGGGCGGCGGCGGCGGCAAGGGCTATCCCAACCTGCGCGACGACGTCTGGCTGTGGGGCGGTTCGCTCGACGAGATCCGGCATACGATCGAGGTCGGTGTCCGGTCCGGCCACGCCCAGGCGCGCGGCGAGACGGTGATGCCCTCGTTCGGTCGGGACCAGATGCTGACCGACGCCCAGATCTCCGACCTGACGGAGTATGTGGTGGCCCTGTCGCGCCGCAAGGCGAACCAGGCCGCGGTGCAGCGCGCCGCCCAGACGTTCGCCGACCAGTGCGCCGCGTGCCACGGCCCGGCGGGGACGGGCGACCCGACGCGTGGCGTCCCGAACCTGACCGACGCCGAATGGCTCTACGGCTCGGACCGCGCCGCCATCAGCGATCAGATCTGGAACGGCCGCAACGGTGTCATGCCGACGTGGCAGGCCCGGTTCTCGCCTGAGACCATCAAGGCTCTCGCCGTGTACGTCCACGCCAACGCCGGTGGCGACACCGAGCCAGTGCGGGCGGCGGCCAAGGAGGGCGTCGTCCCCGGCGCCGCAGGACGTTGACTGTCGTCATAGACAACACGAAGAAGACCGCGGCCGGCGACGGCCGCGGTGCAGTTTCCGCGGCCGAGAAGGTGCGCGCCAAAGGCGACGCCAAGGGCGGTCTCTACAAGCCGCGCGAGCCCATCTATCCGAAGCTGGTCCACGGCCAGTGGCGGCGCATCAAGTGGGCGCTGCTGATCCTGACGCTCGCGATCTACTACATCACGCCGTGGATCCGGTGGGAGCGTCCCGGCGCCCTGCCGGACCAGGCGGTGCTGGTCGACTTCACGGGGCGGCGCTTCTACTTCTTCTGGATCCAGCTTTGGCCGCAGGAAGTCTATTTCATCACCGGCCTGCTGGTGATGGCGGCGCTGTCGCTGTTCCTCGTGACGGCGCTGTTCGGGCGCCTGTGGTGCGGGTACGCCTGCCCGCAGACCGTCTGGACTGACCTCTACATCTACGTCGAGCGAATGTTCGAAGGCGACCGCAACGCGCGGATGCGCCTCGCCGCCGCGCCGATGTCGTTCGACAAGCTGTGGCGCAAGGGCGGCAAGCACCTGGTCTGGCTCGGCGTCGCCTTTGGCACCGGCGGCGCGTGGATCTTCTACTTCCACGACGCCCCGACCCTGATCCGAGACTTCTGGATCGGTCAGGCGCCGATGACCGCCTATGTCTCTTGCGCCGTGCTGACCGCCACGACGTACGTCTTCGCCGGCCACATGCGCGAGCAGGTCTGCACCTACATGTGCCCCTGGCCCCGCATCCAGGGCGCCATGCTCGACGACCACTCCCTACAGGTGACCTACCGCGCCGACCGGGGCGAGCCGCGCGGACCGCACAAGAAGGGCCAGCCGTGGGAAGGCCGAGGCGACTGCATCGACTGCAACGCCTGTGTGGTGGCGTGCCCCATGGGCATCGACATTCGAAACGGGCCGCAGCTCGAGTGCATCAACTGCGGCCTCTGCATCGACGCCTGCGACGAGATCATGGTCAAGGTCGGCCGGCCGAAGGCGTTGATCGCCTATGACACCGACGCGGCCGTCGCCGCCCGGTCCTGCGGCCAGAAGCCGAAGCACGAGTATGTGCGTCCGCGCACCGCCTACTACGCGGTGGCGCTGACGGTGGTTTCGGCGCTGATGCTCTGGGGTTTCCTGAACCGCAGCACCCTGGACATCCACGCCCTGCGGGACCGCAACCCGACATACGTGCGATTGCACGACGGTTCGATCCGCAACGCGTACACGCTGAAGATCGCCAACCGTGGTTTCGAGCCGGCGCCGGCCGAGATCCGCTTCTCGGGCGTTCAGGGCGCGCATCTTCGCACGCCTGGTGAGGCCCCGAGCGAGGTAGTCACCGTCACCTTGCCGCCGAACGAGGTGCGGGCGGTACGCGTCTTCGTCACCATCCCCGAGGAAGCGGCCACCGATTCCAGCCTGCCGGCCGCCTTCGACGTCCGCACCAAGGGCGCCGAGGCCCGCACGAATACCGTCTTCCTTACCGGAGCGCCGAAGTCACAATGAGCGCCATGCCATCCCCCGGCCGTCGTCCGTTCGAGATCCGCGGCAAGCATGTCCTGGCCGGCGTGGTCGCCTTCTTCGCGGTGATCATCGCCGTGGACGTGACCTTCACGGTGCTGGCGATCCGCACCTTCCCCGGCCAGGTGTCGGTGACACCCTACGAGGACGGCCTGCTCTACAACCGCCGCATCGCGCAACTCGAGGCCCAGGAGCGGCTGGGGTGGCAGGCGGCGGCCGAGGCTCAGCCCCGCGCGGTCATGCTGCAGTTCCAGGACCGTGAGGGGCGACCGGTGCAGGGCCTCAAGATCGTCGGCCGGTTGGAACGTCCGGCCACCGAGGCCGGCAAGATCGCGCTGCGATTCAACGAGGCGGCTCCGGGCCGCTATGTCGCGCCGGCCGGGCCCGCGCCGGGCGGCTGGGACCTGACGGCCGAGGCCAAGGGCCCCGGTGGCGAGACCTTCCTCGCCGAGCGGAGGCTGACGTGGCCGTGACCTATGACGCGCTCGGGGGCGACCTGGGCGCGTTCCTGAAGCGGCGAGAGGACGGCGGCGCCAGCCTCGACCTGCTGGTGCCCGACGCGCGTTGCGCGGGCTGCATGGGCAAGATCGAGCGGGAGGTGGCGGCCACGGCGGGCGTGAAGCTGGCCCGGCTGAACCTGACGACCAAGCGGCTCAGCGTGGAGTTCGCCAAGGGCGGCGCCGCGGATCCTGGCGCAGTCATGTCGACCCTCACCCGGCTCGGCTATCGGGCGACCCCCTACGATCCGGCGGCGGCTGCCGACGCCCATGATCGCGAGGGCCGTGCGCTGATCCTGGCGATCGCGGTCGCCGGCTTCGGCGTCATGAACACCATGATGTTCTCGGTGCCGCTCTGGGCGGGCCTGTTCGGCCAGGAGCTCGGGCCGGCGACGCGCACCGTGATGATGTGGTTCTCGGGCATCGTGGGCGCACCCTGCGCCCTCTATGCCGGCATGCCGTTCTTCAAGTCCGCCTGGCGCTCGCTGAAGGCGCGCCGGGCGAACATGGACGTGCCGATCTCGATCGGCGTGCTGCTGACGCTGGTCGTCAGCTTCTCCGAAACCATCCTCGGCGGCCGCGACGCCTATTTCGACGCGGCGGTCTCGCTGCTGTTCCTGCTGCTGGTCGGACGCTGGCTTGAGCATCGGCTCCGCTCGCGGGCGTCCAGCGCCGCCGCCGACCTGCTGGCGCTCCAGTCGCCGACCGCGACCCTGGTGGGAGACGGCGACGCCTTGACCGTCACGCCGGTCAGCCAGGTCCGGCCTGGCGACCTGCTGCTGGTGCGGCCAGGCGAACGTTTCCCCGTCGACGGGCGGATCGTGGACGGGGCGTCCGAACTCGACAACAGCCTGCTGACCGGCGAGACGGCGCCCGTCGCGGTGGCCACGGGCCAGGTCTGCCGGGCCGGCGCGCTGAACCTGTCGGGCCTCCTGCGCGTGCAGGCCGAAGCACGGTCCGAGGATTCGGCCCTGGCGGCGATCGCCCGGCTCGTCGAGCTGGGGGCCCAGTCCAAGTCGAAGTATGTGCAACTCGCCGACAAGGCGGCCGCGATCTACGTGCCTGTCGTGCATACGGCGGCGCTGCTGACCTTCGCCGGCGGCTGGCTGCTGGGCCTGGGTCCGCGAGAGGCCTTGATCCGCGCGGCGGCGGTGCTGATCGTGACCTGTCCCTGCGCCCTCGGACTGGCGGTTCCGGCCGTGCAGATCACCGCTTCGGCGCGGCTGTTCCGTCGTGGCGTGCTGGTGAAGTCCGGCGCGGCGCTGGAGCGCCTGGCGGAAGTCGACCATGTGGTCTTCGATAAGACCGGCGTGCTGACCGAGGGCCGGCCGAAGCTGGTCGACACCGATCCGGCCGCGCTCGCCCTGGCTGCGCCATTGGCCCGCGCGTCGCGCCATCCGCTGGCCCATGCGTTGGCCGAGGCGGCCGGCGAGGGGCCGCTGGCGAGCGAGGTCACCGAACAACCGGGCATGGGAGTCGAGGGGCTCGTAGACGGCCGACGCGCGCGTCTGGGCCGGGCGGCGTTCCTGGGCGCCGAGAGCCGGGGCGCCGAGACCGAGCTGTGGTTCGGCTTCGATGGCGCGCCGCCGGTCCGCTTCGCGTTCCGCGACGCGGTGCGGGCCGACGCGGCGGCGACGATCGCGGCGCTGAAGGCTCGCGGCCTGGGCGTCGAGGTGCTGTCGGGCGATCTGGCCGGACCGGTCAGTGAAGCGGCGGCGCAGGCCGGCATTGCGACCTGGCGCGCCGGCTGCACCCCGCAGGAAAAGGCGGCCTACGTCGATGCGCTGAAGCGCGAGGGCAAGACCGTTCTGATGGTCGGGGACGGGCTCAACGACGCGGGCGCCCTGGCCAAGGCTCATGCCGCCATGGCGCCGGGTACGGCGCTGGAAGCCAGCCAGAACGCCGCCGACCTGGTCTTCTCCGGCGGCGGGCTCTCGCCGGTGGTGGAGGCGCTGGACGTCGCCCACGACGCGCGCAAGCGGGCGCTGGAGAACTTCGGCTTCGCTGCGCTCTACAACCTGGTCGCCGCTCCCGCGGCCATGATCGGCTTCGTGAATCCATTCGTAGCTGCGATCGCCATGTCTGGCTCGTCGCTCGTCGTCACCCTCAACGCACTGCGCACGGGAGCCCGCCGATGAACATCCTGATGTTCCTCGCCCCCTTCTCGCTGGGGCTGGGCCTGATGGCGGTGGCCGCCTTCTGGTGGACGCTGCGGGATGGCCAGTACGACGACCCTGCCGGCGACGCCGCCCGGATCCTGGTCGACGACCCGGAGGACCGCCCGGCGGCCTGACCGCCCGAGCCTTGATCTGGATCACGGCGGCGAGGGCTGGGCCGGGCGATCAGGCGGCATGACCGTCTCCAGTCTCGCCGCCGCCCGCGCCGACCATCACGCCGAAATCGTCGCCAAGTACGACGGGCGGGCGCCGCGCTACACCAGCTATCCGACCGCCGTCCAGTTCACGCCGAGCGTGGACGAGGCGACCTACCGCGGCTGGCTGGCCTCGCTGCCGCCCGCCGAGGCCGTTTCGGTCTACGTCCACGTGCCGTTCTGTCATCGGCTGTGCTGGTACTGCGGCTGCAATACCCGGGCGACGACCCGTCACGAGCCGGTGGGCGAGTACGTCGAGCTGCTGCTGGCGGAGGCGCGGCTGCTGGAACAGGCCCTGCCGTCGCGCCTCGCCGCCTCGGCCGTGCACCTGGGTGGCGGCTCGCCCAACATGCTGTCCCCGGAAGAGATGGCGGCGATCTTCGGCGCGCTCGACCGGATGTTCGCGCCGACGGCGGACCGCGAGGTCGCGGCCGAACTCGATCCGGGCAACCTGACCCGCGAATGGGTGCAGGCCGCGGCGTCCCACGGCCTCAACCGCGCGAGTCTGGGAGTGCAGACCCTGGATCCGCAGGTTCAGGCGGCCGTGAACCGCATCCAGAGCTACGAGCACGTCGCCGCCTGTGTCGGCTGGCTGCGCGACGCCGGAGTCCGGTCCGTCAACATCGACCTGATGTACGGCCTGCCGCACCAGACGACGGCCAACGTCCTGTCGACCGTCGAGACGGTGTTGCGCCTCCGGCCCGAGCGTCTCGCGCTGTTCGGTTACGCCCACGTGCCGTGGATGAAGTCGCATCAGCAACTCATCGACGAAGGCGCGCTGCCCTGGCCGGCCCAGCGCCTCGAGCAGAGCGAAGCGGCGGCCGACCGGCTGGCGGCCGAGGGTTATGTCCGCATCGGCCTCGACCATTTCGCCTTGCCGGACGACGAGATGGCGCTTGCCGCCACGGCGGGCCGGCTGCACCGCAACTTCCAGGGTTACACCACGGACGAAGCCGGCACGCTGCTGGGGCTGGGCGCCTCGGCGATCGGGCGATTGCCCCAGGGCTTCGTGCAGAACGTCGCCCAGGAACTCGGGTGGCGCGCCGCCGTGAAGGAGGGCCGCCTGCCCGTCGCGCGGGGCGTGGAGCTGACCGCCGACGACCGCTTCCGCAGCGAGATCATCGAGCGGATCATGTGCGACCTGTCCGTGGATCTGGCGGAGGTCTGCGCCCGCCACCGCCGCGACATCGTCGAGCTGGTCCCCGACCTGCAGGCGTTGGCGCCGTTCTGCGCCGACGGTCTGCTGGAGGTGGATGGCCACGTCCTGCGGGTGGTCGGGGCTGGGCGGCTGGTCGTCCGGTCGATCTGCGCAGCGTTCGATCGCTATTTCGACAATGGCGCAGGCCGTCACGCGAAGGCGCTTTGAGATCGGTCAAAGCCAAGCTTGTTCCGGCCGACGAGGTTCGCCCCCGGGAATAAAGGGGAGCGTCCAATGGACCGGATCGTCTATGCCATCATCGCCCTTTTCGCGACCTTCATGGTCGTGCTGGGCTACTGCTCGAGCCTGGACTACTTCCACGCTCGGAAGACCAAGCGCCAGGCGCCGCGTTCAGCTGGCCAGGGCTCTGCGGATTGAGGTCATCAGGGCGTCGCCGATCAGAGGCTTCTCGACGATCGGCACGCCCGCCGCCGCCGCCGCCGCCCGCAGATCGGGCTTCGGGTGGCTTGTGATGAGGATCGCGGGCAGGGTCACGTTACGCTCCCGGAGCTGACGAAGCGCCTCCATGCCCGTGATGCCGGGCAGCCGCTCGTCAATGACAAGGCAGACGCCGGCCGCGGGCAGTTCCCGGCACAGCAGCGCCTCGCCGGACTCGCACGTCGTCACGTCGAATCCCTGCAGTTCCAGTGAAATCGCCAGCGACGAACGCACGGCCGCATCGTCGTCGACGACCAGGACGGTGGGGCGAGAGGCCGGGGCGAGCATTGTCTCAACCTGCCGGCGACTGATGTAGGTCGCTTTGACCTATCTCAATCTTTGTCGAAACCGGCGAGGAGGGCGATCCGAACGAGCTCGGACAGTCCGTGGGCGCCTGTCTTGCTCATGACGTTGGCGCGGTAGACCTCGACCGTCCGCGGGCTGATGCCCAGCTCGTAGGCGATCTGCTTGTTCAGCTTGCCGGCCACGACGCCGCGGAGGACCTCGCGCTCGCGCCCGGACAGCCCGGTGAGCATCTGCTCGAAGCGCTGCCGCTCGGCGTCCTGGGGGTCTGCTTCGGGCGCGCTGTTCATCGCCGAGCGGATCGAGTTGAGGAGGGTGTCGTCCTCGAAGGGCTTCTCGATGAAGTCGACCACGCCCGCGCGCATCGCCTCGACCGCCAGCGGAACATCGCCGTGGCCGGTGATGACGATCACGGGCAGAGGCACGCCGCGGTCCTTGAGCCGGCGGACGAGCTCGAGCCCGTTCATCTCGGGCATCCGCACGTCGGTGACGATGACCCCCGTCTTGAGGTCGCCCGCCACCTGCAGGAACTCCATGGCCGAGCCATAGGTCCTGGCGGGCAGGTCCGCCATTTCGAGCAGGAAGCCGAGCGAAGTCCTGACGGCTTCGTCGTCGTCGATCAGATGGACGATCGCGTCACTCATCGTCGGTCAGATCTCCCTCATGCACCGCACGCAGCGTGAACTTGAACACCGCGCCACCGCCCGGGTTGGGCTCTACCCATATCCGGCCGCCGTGCGCCTCGATGATGGTGCGGGAGATGGACAGGCCCACGCCCATCCCATGCGCCTTGGTGGTCATGAAGGGCTGGAACAGCTGGTCCGCCACCTCGGGGCTGATGCCGGGCCCGGTGTCGCGGACGGCGACCTCGACCATGTCGTCATCGATCGGCACGGCGGTCACCACCAGGTCGCGGCGTGGAGACTCGTCCATGGCCTCGATGGCGTTGCGCAGCAGGTTCAGCGCCACCTGTTGGATCTGGACCTTGTCGGCCAGCACCAGGTTCACCTGCGGGTCGATGTCGAACCGCAGCCGCACACTGCGCTCCCGTGCGCCGATCATGGCCAGCGCGCCGGCCTCCTCCAGCAGCTTCGGCAGGCTCTCGATCCGCCGGTCGGCCTCGCCCTTGGCGACGAAGTCGCGCAGCCGGCGGATGATCTGGCCGGCGCGCAGGGCCTGGTCGCCAGCCTGGCCGATGATCTCCTTGAGGCGCGGCTTGTCGATCGGCTCGCGATCGATCAGCAACAGGCAGCCCTTCATGTAGTTCGCCGCCGCCGTCAGCGGCTGGTTCAACTCGTGCGCCAGCGCCGAGGCCATCTCGCCCAGGGCCGTGAGCCGCGAGACGTGGACCAGCTCGCCCTGGACATCCTGCAGCCGGCGCTCGGTGGCCTGGCGCTCGGTCAGGTCGCGTACGAAGCCCGTGAAGTACCGGCGGTCCCCGGAGATCATCTCGCCGACCGCCAGTTCCATCGGAAAGGTGCTTCCGTCCTTGCGCTCGCCCACGACCACCCGGCCGATCCCGATGATCCGCCGCTCGCCGGTGGAGAGGTAGCGTTCGAGATAGGCGTCGTGGGCCGAACGGTAGGGCTCGGGCATCAGCATGCTGACGTTGCGCCCCAGGATCTCGCCGGCGGACCAGCCGAACTGGCGCTCGGCTGCGCTGGAGAAGGACTGCATCAGTCCGTGTTCGTCGATCACGATCATCGCGTCGGGGACGGTGTCGAGGATCGACTGCAGGTGCGCCTCTCGGGCGGCGAGATCGCGGACCGCGGCGCTGGCGCTGGCCGCGTTACGCCGGAGCGCCCGCCCGGCGAACCCGGAGGCGATGCCGATCAGCACGAACAGCACGGTGTTGATGAGGTTCTGAGGGTCGGCGACCAGCGTCGGGCCCAGCAGGAGGAAGTAGAAGACCAGGCCCATCGACGTCGCCGCCAGGGCAGGCCCGTAGCCGCCGATCGCGGCGGCCGCCATCAACGCCGGCGCGAAGATCAGGAAGGTCGCGCGATCCCCGAAGATCGGCTCCAGCGCCAGCCGGAACACCATGCAGACGCCGGTCGCGATGATTGCGACGGCATAGCCCGCCACCCAGCCGTTTCGCCCGGCGGCGGCGGTCAGGATCGGCGGTTGGCCCATGGGTGCAGCGGTAGGTTGCTCGCTAGCGTCTGGCAAGTCGGCGATGCGGTCGGCGGGATGAGTCACGGGTCGCCCCGGCGCGGGGCATGGCGGGCGAAGCTGGCGGCGACGAGCGCGAGCCCGGTGGTGGCGAAAGCCGCGGCCAGCAGGATGGCCACCGCGTCCGGCGTGCGGGCCGGCAGGCCGAAGGCGAGCAGCGCCGCGGCCGAAAGGCTGGTGAGCGCCGAGGCCAGCAGCCAGCGCCAGGCCGCAAGGGGGCGCAGGTGCAGCGCGGCGGCGAGCTGGAAGCTGCCGTCCATCACCAGCGCGCCCGCCAGCAGCAGCGCCGTGGCCAGCGCGCCGGCCGTGGGGTCGACGAGGGTCAGGTAGACACCGAAGCCCACCGCTACGAGTGCGGCGGCCGCGCCGAGCAGCCGCAGCCAGGCGGTGAACATCAGCAGCGCGACGCCCAGCATGAGCGCGCCGGCGAGCCAGAGAAGCCAGCCGCACGCCGCGCCGACCAGCCGTGAGGTCTCGGCGGGAAAGGCCGCCGCGGCGGCCGCCAGCGCCAGCATCGCTACGCCGGCGGCCAGGGCGGGACGGCGACGGTCGGGGTGCAGGTTGACGAGCGCGCGCATCTCCATGCCCCGGGCCGTCGTCACGAGGTCCGTTCCGCCGGCTCGTCCGACAGCCGGTCGCCCAGGACGTCTTCCACGTAAACCTTGCGGACGATCACATAGGCGATCACCGCCAGCGGGGTCGCGAAGAGCACGCCGAGCGCACCGAACAGGACGCCCATGGCGAGCACGGCGAACAGGGTGACGGCCATCGGCAGTTCGACCATCTGGCGCAGCAGCAGCGGCGTGACGAGGTTGGCCTCGAACTGGGAGGCGCCCAAATAGATCACCGAGGCCCAGACGAGCGTCTGGGGCGAGTCCCCGGCGGCCACGATAAGGCCCGGGACCGTGGCCGCCATGGGGCCAATCACCGGGACGAACTGGGCCAGCCCCGCGAGTACGCCCAGCGCCAGCGGCGACGGCACGCCCGCCAGCCAGAGCCCAAGGCCGATGCTGACGCCAACGACGAGCATCGAGATCAGCGACCCGAGGAGCCAGCCATGCAGGGCGTGGCCACAGTCCGCGAGCACTTCGCCGGCGCGTGAGCGATGCTGGAGGGGCAGAAGGCGGAGCAGGCCGCGAACATAGGTCCCTGGACTGAAGGCCAGGTAGAGGCCGGCGAACAGCACGATCACAGTGGCCGCCCCGGCGCTGGCCGAGCTGGCGAAGAAGCGGGACGCCGTCGCCACGATCATGCCGTCGGTGTGACGCAGGCGCTTCAGATCGGCGAGCACGTAGGAGCCGAAGGAATAGTGCGAGAGTTGCTCCTGAAGGGCGCTCCAGGCGCGAGGCAGGAGCTCGCCCAGGGCGACCACCTGGACGGCGATCTGCTGTCCGAACAGCCACAGGGTCGCCGCCACCGCCGCCGTCAGCCCAGTCACCGAAAGCGCCAGCGCGAAGGGGCGCGGAATGCGCAGGTTCCTGACCATGGGACCGGCCAGGGCGTGCAGCAGTGAGGCCACGAGTACCGCCCCGAAGGCCATCAGCAGGACGTCCGCCAGTCGCCAGGCGACGAGGGCGACCACGGCGAGCACGCCGGTCTGCAGCAGCGTCAGGGGGCGGCGCCCCGCGCCGTCGGTGGGAGGGGCGGACCTCAGTGGGACATCAACACGGCGCATGGGGGGCTATCGAGCACGGCCTGGGTGGCCCCGCCAAGGACGAACTCTCTCAGGCGCGCATGGCCGAACCCGCCCATGACCAGCAGTTCCACCCCCTGTCCGACGACATAGTCCGCCAGCAACAGGCCGATCGGCCGCGCCTCGGCCGGGACCTCGTCCACCCGCGCGGCGATTCCATGGGCGGCCAAGTGGCGCACGAGGTCGTTGGCCAGTCCGGCCACGGCGGCGGGCTTTTCGCCCGTGCCCACGAAGATGCGCACGTCCTGCGCGCGTGCCAGCGTTGGCAGGGCGTCGGCGATGGCGCGGGCCGCTCGGGCGCTGCCGTCCCAGGCCAGCGCGACCTTTCCGAAACCATCCGCCGGCGTGATTTCGAGGTCTTCCGGGTAGATGATCATTGGCCGCCCGGACGCGAACAGCACGGCCTCCGCCACGCCGCGCGCCGCGGGCGTCGCGGGGCCGACCGGCGCCAGGCACAGGTCGCGCGTCCGCGCGGCGCGGGCGATCTCGTCGATCTCCTCGTAGAGCTTCGCGGCGAAGGGCTCGACCCGGATGGAGACGCCGGCTTCTTCGGCGGCGATTCGGCCACAGACGCTCTCCAGGCTCGCGGCGGCGGCGCTGCGCGCCTCTTCCAGCCGGGCCTTGTGGTCCAGGTCGATCAGCGCATTGGCGATGGGGTTGCGCAGTTCTGGCAGGTCGACCTGCAGCGGCAGCAGCGTCAGCTCGCCGCCCAGCCTGCGCGCCAGGGCGACGCCGCTGCGCAGGGCGCGATCGGGCGTCGGGTCAGGATAGGTGAGGGCTGGAAGCAACAGGTCCCGGAACGGCATGGCGGAACTCCCGGTTCGCAGCTAAGCATCTGATCGGAGCCCAGGCGGGGCCACTCCGGACGCCCACCTAAGTAGCGCTCCGGAGGCGTGGCGCCCACCAGCGCCCATCGTGCGCCGCGACTTGGCGCGAAATTCACGTGGAGGCCGCCATGCGCGCCAGGCTCGCTTCGACCATCCTCGCCATCGCCGTGGGCCTCTCGGCCTGCGCGACCGGCCCGGCGCCCGGACCCGGCAAGTCGCGGCTGGATCCGGCCGCGGAGCGGGGCCAGGCCTTCGCTCAGCGCCGCTGCGCGGGTTGCCATACGATCGGCCTGGACGACGGCGGGGCCAGCGAGGGTCCGCGCTTCCGCGACCTGTCACGACGCTACAACGCCCTGTCCCTGCAGAAGCGCTTCGTCGAGGTCTCGCAGCACGGAACCGGCATGATGCCGCCTGTCACCTTCAGCACCGCCGAGGCGGAGGACCTGCTGGCCTATTTCTCGACGCTCGAAGGTCGCTGATCCCGCAGACGGCCCTGGGCCGTCAGTGGCTCATCAGCACGAAGGTCTCGGGCTGGTGAACGAAGTCGTCGGTGACGCCGCCCAGCACCCATTCGCGAACGCGGCTGTGGCCGTAGGCGCCGGCGACGACCAGATCGGCATTGTTCAGACTGGCGATCCGGTTGATCTCGGCGGTCGTCTGGCTGCCGGGCGCGGTGACGACCTGGGCGCGGGCGTTCACCCCGTGGCGCTTCAGATTGGCGACCACGTCGTCGGTGGCGAAAACGGCGTCGTCGGCAGCGTCCTTCGGGCAGACGGCCAGGACGATGACGTCCTCGGCCCGCTGCAGGAAGGGCATCGCGTCCATCACGGCGCGCCGGCACTCGCGCGTGTCCTTCCAGGCCACGACGACGGACTTGGCCCGCAGGTGCTCCCGGCCAGGCGGGACCAGCAGGACAGGGCGTCCGGCGGCCATCACCACTTCGGCCGGGTCGGCGACGCGCGTCGGGCCGCCGTCGCCGCGTGGGCTCATGACGATGAGATCGGCCGCGCGGGCGAGGTTGGTCAGCGCGCGGCTCGGGTAGTCCTGGACGCTGCGCCACTCGAAGTCGGCTTCCGCGGCGTCGCGCCGGAAGTCTTCCTCGGCCGCGGTCAGGTTCTTGGCGATCTCGCCCTGGATCAGGGAGATCCACTCGCCGGCGGCATAGCCGGTGAACGGGTCCGGCGTGGCGATCGGCTCGAAGGTCTCGGCGCCGAGGCCGACCAGGTGGGCGCCGAGGTCGTGCGCCAGCCGCGCCGCCGCTTCGGTACGCTTGGAAGCGGCTAGCCCCCGCTCGGCGTGGACGAGAAGAGTGGCGTAGGTGTTGGGGCGGATCACGATCTCAGCCTTCGCGCGGTCTTGGGTCTGGGTCATTGCGGACTCCTCATCCCGGTCGCGACCGGCCTACGCCTGCGGCCGCACAGGCAGGCTCCCCTACTCGGCGAGCGCCTCAAGCGCGGTCCACTTGCGGACCTGGAAGCGCCGCGAAGAAGGGAACTCCACGATCTGCTCGCCTTGCAACTGGGTCAACATCCGAGACACGGTCTCGATGGTGAGGCCGAGGTAGTCGGCCATATCCTGGCGTCCCATGGGCAGGTCGACCTGGCCGTCGTTGCCGCCGGCCAGCGACATCAGGAAGCTCGCCACCCGCTCGCGGGCGCTCTTGCGGCCCAGCATCAGGACGTGGTCCTGCAGGCGCTCCATCTCCCGCTGGGTGGCCGAGAGGATGGCGCGATCCACTTCGGCGTCACCCGCCATGGCGCGCATCGAGGCGCGGCGCACGACCTGGACCTCGCACTCGGTCAGGGCCTCGGCGGCGAAGCGGTGATCCGGGCCGGGCTCAAGGCCGAAGACCTCGCCGGCGTAGTAGAAGTCGCCGACCTGACGGCGGCCGTCGGCGGTGACGCGGCTGGTGCGGACCACGCCACGGACCACCCGATAGAGGAGCTCGGCCTCGTCGTCCTGCGCGTAGATTTCCTCGTCCCGGGAATAGGCCATGCGGACACCAAGGCGCTCGAAGGCTTCGGTCAGGGCCGCGGCGGGCGGCGCGGTGCGGGGGTCCGAGAGCGGGTAGGCGAGGGTCATCGCAAGCTCCTTGTCGATGACCTAGGGCTACTCGGGCTGCTGTCGCGTATAAATTTGGGACCGTCCCCTAAGTAGCGCTACGGAGGCGGGCGTAGGGTTCGGTTTGATCTCGGTCAGATAGCCCCCGGCAGCGGGCGGCTAGCGTTGAAAGCCTAAGACAAAGGAGAATCCCATGGACGTTGGCGGAGTCACCTGGATCGTCACGGCGGATGCGGTCGAGGCGCGGATTTTCGCGGAGCGCGTGCGGTCCGGCGCCGTCAAGGAGCTGGAAGAGCTGCGGATGTCGGCCACGGACGCCGAGCGCAGCGCCGGCCACAAGCAACGGGCGACGGTTCATGACCGCCAGGGGCATGGCCGGCACGGCGCCGGCGAGAACTCGAACGGCGACGAGGCGACCCGACGGTTCCTCAAGCGCGTCGCCAATTCCCTGTCGCTGGCGGCCGGGAAGGGCGAGTTCGACAAACTGGTGCTGATGGGCCCGCCTCGGGCGCTCGGCGTGCTCAAGGACCTGCTGCCGACGCAGCTTGCGGCGAAGGTCGAGACCACCGATCCGCACGAGCGCAAGCGCGACACGGCCGACGACGTGCGTCAGCACCTTCGCGAGGCCCGGGCGCGGATGCCGGCCGCCTGAGGCGGCGCAACCGTTGACCTTGGTCAAGGCGGGTCATGCGCCTTCGGGCGCAGGCTCGCCAGGAACATTCAGGAGAGGTTCCATGGCGATCACTCTGAGCCGCAAGAAGGCTGAAGTCGAAGACAGCATCGAAGACGTGGCCAAGGCGCTGCGCGAGGCCGCCGACGGTCTGAGCCAGGACGCCGAAACCGCGGTGGCCCAGGCGGCCGAGGCCGTGCGCAAGGCGGCCGACGTTCTCGCCACCAAGGCCAAGCCGCAGGCGAAGGAGCTGGCGGCCAAGGCCGTCCAGGAGGTGAAGGAGCACCCGATCGCTTCCGCGGCCGCCGCGCTCACCGCCGCCGCTGCGCTGATCAGCCTGCTGGCCACGGCGCGGGGCAAGGGCAAGCACGCCTGACCGGGCAAGGTCCGGCGTTAAGGGCGCCGCTGTTTTAACGGCGTTTTCTTCGAGCTCGTTAAGAGGCGCGGTCTTCCATGGACACACAGTTCCATGGAGAGACCGATGTCCGAGATTCTCGAGGCCGAAGCCGTCACGCCGGACCATTTCCCGACCACGCCGAAGGACATCTCGCATGTCACCTTCTACTTCGACGTGACGCCCGAGGATCACGAGGACGACAGCTTCTACTTCGTCAAGGTCGAGACGCCGGACTCCGTAGGCGATGATCTCGACGCTTGGTACCAGGCGGCGCTCGACGCGATGATCGCCAAGGATCCCGCCCTGGCCGACTACGAGCTGGTCGGCGCGGCCATCAAGTACGGCAGCGGCCGCTCGGGCGGCGGCGAATTCTACTACGCCCTGGACAACGACCCGACGGATCAGGACTACGCGCCCACCGGCGGCCTCGTGCAGGGGCGTGAGTTCCGCAGCTACGAAGGCGGCACGACCTACAACTACAACGACCTGTTCTGAATCGGCCCGGCGACGCCCGGGCTTCCGGTGCGTCGCCCCTCGCTCAACGCGATGGCCGGCTCAGGATGAAGCCGGCGACGGCGACCAGCACGCCCCCGACCACGCCCAGCACGACAGGGCCCTGGCCTACCATGGCCAGGATCGCCCAGCTTGTGGCCATCATCACGATGGCCGTCGCCTTGGCTTTGCGCGGGATCGCGCCGCGTTCTTCCCAGTCACGGATGTAGGGCCCGAAACGCCTATGGGCGCGGACGCGGTCGGCCCACTCGGGCGAGCCGCGGGCGAAGGCCCAAAGCGCGATCAGCAGGAACACCGTCGTCGGCATCAGCGGCAGCACTGCGCCGATGGCGGCAAGCCCCACCGCGATCACGCCTACCGCCCGGTAGATGTAGACCCGGCGCCGGCTGACCGGCCGCGCGGCGGCGGCTTGATCCTCATCCGACTGTGTTGGCCCTGGCGGCGGCACGCGCGTCCTCGTCTGGAAGCCTGGGGTCCGTAGGGCGACGACTCCAGTCTCGGCGTCAAGTTGCGGCTCGTGGTCGAGCCAGGGCCCATGGCGGGCCTTCGGTGGTTCCCAGCGGCGGGCATTGACAAGCGTGGCCTTAAGGCAACGACTGGAAAACATGGTTTCTGGGGGGATAGCCATGAGGCGCGGCCAGGCCGCTCCAGCAAGGCTGCTGGGCCCGATGTCTGCGGCGTGCGCGGTGCTTGCTCTGGGCCTCGCGGGCGAAGCGCGCGCGGCGCATTCGGACACCCTCTGCAGCCCGTCCGGCGGCGCCGGCGTCCGGGCCTTTCCGTCGGACGCCGCGCTGAGCCGTGCGACCCAGATCACTGAGTCACGGCTCGGCAGCCGTGGTGCGAGCGATCCTTTTCCGGACCTCGCTCCCAACCTCGACCTACCCATTTCGGGCGCCGAACGTCCTTCGCCGGCCACGCTGGCCGAATACTGCGCCGCGGCCGGCGAGTTGATGCGTGTCAGTCCGCAGGGAAGCCAACTGCAGGCGCAATCCTATCTGCTCAGCGCCTTCCAGGTGGCGCGGGGGGCGGGTCTGCGAGGGACGGCGTCGGTGGCTGCCTACCGGCTGGGGCTCGTGTCGCTCTCCGGTCCGACGGTGTCTGGCGCGCGGGGGCGTCGCGGCGCCCGCGGCGGCGTCCCGGCGGTGGCGCGCGAGGCCTGGTCCGCGAGCGGACCCGGCCCGTGCGAGCTCCTGTCGAGTCCGGCGATTCTGGGCGGCGCCAACCTGTCGCTATCGGTCGCGTCGTTGGGGTGCTCGGCCGAACAGGCGGTCGCGGCCGGTGATGCAAGGACCGCCGCCCTCGCCACCCTCCGCCTGGCGCGGCTGCGCCTTGCGGTGGCGGAGGGCGCGGCGGATGTGGCGTCCGACTATCGCGCGCAGGCCCTCCGCGACGCCACGACGGGGCTTTCGATCGCCAGGGATATCCCCGACCCGGCGCTGCGGGCGGAGGTGCTGGGCCGGCTGGCGATGGCCGCGCTGGACGCCCAGGGCTGGCCCGCGCCCGAGGTCGCCGCCGCGGTGGCCGAGATCCGCGCCGCCGATCCCCACGGGCCGGCTGCCTTGTCCTACGCCGCGGCGCTCGAGGGTCGGCTTGCGCTGGCGAACGGCGACGCCGCGACCGCACGTCGCCGGCTTGAAGACGCGCTCGTCCACGAGAGCCAGCGCGACCTGCCGACGCGGCTTCCAGAATGGCGCCTCCTGCTCGCCGAGGCCGATCCCCGGAACCGCGAAGCCCATACGCTGGCCGCCTACGAGGCGCTCGAGGCCATCCGCCCGCTGCTGCCGCGCTTCGATCCGCTGACGGAGGAGACGGCCTTCTCGCTCTACATGCGCAAGGTCTTCCAGAGTGCGGTGGACGTGCAGCTCGCCGGGGCCGAGGGCGCCGTGCAGCAAGTGCGTGTCCGCGATGCCCAACAGATCGTCGAGGCGTACCGTCAGGCCGAGCTGCAGAGCGTGTTCGGCAGTGAGTGCATTCCCGTGCGCGACCCGCTGCGGCCCGAGACTCTGGCGGCCGGCGAGGTGCTGCTCTACCCGATCCTCCTGCCCGATCGGCTGGAGCTGCTCTACGTCACCGGCGGCGCGGGCGGGGCGACCTTCCGGCGCTTGCCGCCGAACCGGACCGTGGACCGGCGAGCGATCTCACGGCTGGTGGAATCGGCCGTGCTCTCGCTCAGTTACGACGAGGATGAGGCCTGGCGGCCGGCGGCGCGCCAGCTCTACGACCTCCTGATCAAGCCGATCGAGTCCGAGCTCAAGCCGGACTCCATGCTGGCGGTGGTGCCGGACGGTCCGCTGCGCAGCCTGCCGTTTGCGGTGCTGCTGGACGCGCAGGACCGGTTCCTGATCCAGAGGAGCCGGGTGTCGGTGGCGCCGTCGCTCGCCTACACCGAGCCGGGCGTCGGGGACCGGCGGCGTCAGCAGCTGGTCGCCGCCTCGCTGGAGATGGAGGTCCGGCTGCCCGCGGGCAGCTTTGAGAAGCTGGAAGGTACGGGAGCCGAGGCGCGGGTCGCGGCGGTGGCCGATGGGCAGCGGATCGCCCGCTCGTGGGTGATCGAGAACTTCCGCAAGGCCGACCTCGTCCAGGCCCTGACGCGCGAGCAGGTCGACGTGCTCCACCTTGCGACCCACGCCTCGTTCAACGGCCGCTCGGACCGGGCCTTCATCGTGGCCAATGGCGAGGTGATCCTGCTCTCCGAACTCCGGCAGATCCTGGCCCAGAACCGAACCCGGGGCGATGAGCTGGACCTGCTCGTCCTCAGCGCGTGCGAGACGGCCGTCGGCGACGACGAGGCCAGCATGGGCCTGGCCGGCGCGGCCGTGCAGGCTGGCGCACGCAGTGCGATCGCCTCTCTATGGCCAGTGAACGACGCCGGCACGGCCGAGCTGATGAAGTCCTTCTACCAGCTCTATCGCGACGGTCGTTCCAAGTCGGCGGCGCTCCGCGAGGCCCAGCTACGGCTGATCGAGGCGGGCGGCATGAACGCCGACCCCAACATCTGGGCGGCCTTCACTCTGCTGGGAGCCTGGCGTTGAGGCGGGCGGGCGTCTCCTGGATGGCCCTGACCCTCGCCCTGGCCGGCGCGGGCGGAAGTGCGGCGGCCCAGACGGTGATCTCGCCCGATCTTGGCGCGGCGCGTGGCCTCGGCACCATCGTGGGCCAGTCCGGGACCACCTACACCATCGACGGTGGCACGCTGGCCGGCGCGAACCTGTTTCACAGCTTCGAGCGCTTCAGCCTGGGCGCCGGCGACACCGCCCGCTGGGTGCGTTCGAGCGGCGACGGCGCCGCCGTGGCCAATGTGATCAGCCGCGTCACCGGCGGCGAGGCGTCCCGGATCTCCGGAACCATCGACAGTCAGGCCCTGCCTGGCGCGGCCTTCTACTTCGTGAACCCGGCGGGCGTCGTCTTTGGTCCAGGAGCCCGGCTCGACGTGCCGGCGGCGGCTCATTTCTCGACGGCGGGCGAGCTGCGCTTCGCAGACGGGACGGCCTTCGCCACGGCGACGCCCGACGGATCAACCCTGTCGATCGCGGCGCCTCGAAGCTTCGGCTTCCTGGGCGGGGAAGGCGATATCGCACTGGCCGGTCTCGCTGAGACCTTCGCCGCACCGGGCGCGCAACTCACTTTCACCGGCGCGAACGTGACGGTCGGCGACAGTGCGCTGCGGTTCCGGGGCTTGACACTGGCCGCGGTCGGCGACGGCGCGGGAGAGCTCGACTTCGCCGATCCCACGGCCGGCGCGTCGGGCGGCGCGATCGAGGTGGCGAACAGTCAATTGCTGGCCCTCGCCGAGGGCGCGCCCGGCGGCGGCGTGCGGATCGCGGGCGCCGCGGTGACGCTGGACGCGACGCGGATCACCAGCGACTCGGGCGGGGATTTCCGCGGGGGCGAGGTGTCCCTCCGGGCGCGAGACACCCTGACCCTCAGCGGCGTGAACCTGGGCGCTTCCAGCCGCGGCGCGGCCGACGGTGGTGACGTGACCCTCGAAGCCGGCAGGATCGTCGGCTCGGCCGGGTCGATCTTCAGCGTCGCCCTCGGCGCTGGGCGCGGGGGCGACGTCAGCCTGACCGCGGGCGCCATCTCCCTGGATGGCAACCTCGCCGTGGCGTCCACCAGTTCCGCCGCCGGCGAAGGCGGGGCGGTGCGTCTGGCGGCGACGGAGAGCCTGGACCTCAACAGCGCGTCGGTCACAGCCTTCACCTTCGGGCCGGGACAGGGCGGGGACGTGTCGCTGTCGGCGCCCGCGCTGTCGATGGCCGGCGGCGCCGCGGTCACCGGCAGCGTGGAGGGCGGACGGCCAGGCGACGTCCGCCTGAGCGGCGAGACCATTGCGGTATCGGGCGGAGGCGTGCTCGGCTCGGCTCCAGGCGCGGCGAGCGACACAGGCCGCCTGAGCATCCAGGCGACGCGCAGCATAGAGGCCGTCGGCGTATTCATGACCGCCGTGACCTACAGCGAGGGCGGCGCCGGGGAGATCGCCCTTGCCGCGCCGCAGATCTTCCTGCAGCAGGCCAACATCAACTCCAGCTCGTTCGGCGAAGGCGGGGTCGGGACGGTCAGCATCCGTGGCGAACGGATCACCCTGGACGAGACCCAGATCGAGGCCGAGTCCTATGGCGCCGCATCCATCCGCGAAGGGCTGATCGAACTCGTCGCGAGCGGAGACCTGCTGGTCAGGCTGGGTCGGGTCAGCTCGACCGCCTATGGCGCCGCCGGCGGCGGAACGATCGTGGCCCGTGGCGCGAACGTCACTCTGGACGGCGCCCAGATCGAATCCAACACCCTCGGCGAGGGGAGCGGCGGACGCGTCGACGTCACGGCGAGCGGCGCCCTGCGGATCGACAACGCCGTCGTGTCGTCCAACGCTTCGGCCGCGGGCAACGCGGGCGACGTGTCGCTTCGTGGCGCGACCATCCTGCTCGACACAGGGGCCAGGATCTCGTCCGACACCCTGGGCGCGGGTCACGCCGGGGCGGTGCGGATCAACGGTGGCGCGGTGCGGATGCTGAACGGCGCCGCCGTCACCTCCCAGGGCGTGGCCGGAACCGGTGACGCGGGATCGGTGGAGATCGCCGCCGACAGCCTGACCCTCGCCGACGCGTTCATCTCTTCCGATGCGCAATCGCTGGGCAGGGCCGGCGCAGTGACGATCCGGGCCGGCAGTGTCGAGCTCGACGGCGGCGACCGCGAATTCACCTACATCAGCTCGGACACCCTGGGGCTTGGCGCGGGCGGCGACGTTACCCTCGAGGCCCGATCGGTGGCGCTACGGGGCCGCGGCTATATCTCGTCGGTGACGCGCGGCGACGCCGAGGCTGGGAACGTGTCCCTCAAGGCCACGACCCTGACGATCCAAGGCGGCTCCTACGTCTCATCCGACAGCCTGGACGGCGCGGGGCAGGCTGGCGACGTGACCATCGCCGTCGATCGCTTGAACCTGCAGGGCGAGGCCGGGCGGCTCAGCTACATCAGCTCCGACGCCTTCGGCGGCACGGCAGGGACCGTCAGCGTCGAGGCCAAGTCCATCGACGTGAAGGGCGCGCTGATCTCGTCCGACACCTACGGCGGCGGACGGGCCGGGGACGTGTCCGTGAAGACCGGTCAGCTCTCGCTCGACAACGCAGGGATCCGCAGCGGCACATTCAGCAGCGGCCCGGCGGGCAATGTGGCGGTAATCGCCTCAGGCGTTTCGCTCGACAATGCGGCCGCGATCACGTCCGAAGCCTTCCCTGGCGCCTCCGGCGCGGCGGGGGTTGTGGGGGTGAAGGCCGACACGCTCGTCCTTCAGGGCGGCGCCAAGGTCACGACGGTCTCGGGCAATGCGAACCGCGCTGGCACGGTGCGGCTGGACGTGGCTGACCTGAACCTGGCTGGCGCCGGGACCCAGGTGACCAGCGAGAACCGCGCGGGCGACGTGGCGGGAGGCTATGCCGCGGACGCGGTGGGCGACGCCGGCGATATCGGGATCGTCGCCCGGCGCATCCGCATCGCGGACGGGGCGCGGATCTCCACCAACTCGCTCTTCGGCGCGGCAGGTGAGATCCGCATCGCGATGCCGACCGACGCCCTGATTGTGCTGGAAGGCGCCGATGCGCCGGGCTCGATCCAGACCTCGTCGGGGGCTGGCACGGGCGGGCGCATCACCATCGCGGCCCCACGGGCGATCATCTCCAACGGCGGCTCGATCCTGGCGCTGGGCGAGCAGCGCGGGGCGAACGTGGTCATCCAGAGCCGCTACTTCATCAACTCGGCCGACCGGACCAATGTGGTCGCGGTGGATGGCGAGTTCGTGCTGGCGGCGGGCCTCTACGACGTCAGCAGCGGCACGGTGAACCGCAACCTTTCCGTGGTCGACGCCTCCAAGGTGCTGCGCGGCCAATGTCCCGCGGTGCGCTCGACTGGCGAGGTCAGCCAGCTTATCACGCGCCCCGTGGGGCCCTATTCGCGAGGCGCCCCTGCCGCAGCCCCGCAAGCTACGTCGTCCCCGGCTCCCGGCGAGGGAGCCTGTCCGTGACGGTCGTGTGGAGCGTGCAGGCGCGCGCGCTGTTTCTCGCGCCGCTGCTGCTTGCGGCCGCCGCGCCTGCGGCGGCCCAGGACCGCGCAGGCCCCCGCGCCGCGCCGCCGCCGCTGCCGCCCTATCCGCAGGCGGGCGCAGCGCCGTCACCGGAAAAGCTACCGGCCGCCGCCGTTCCGTCCGTCGCCGACGCGCCGCTGGACACGATTCATGTCGCTGTCGAGGGCCCGTCGGGCGAGGCCGTGCCGCCGGCGACCTGGCGTCCCCCGGAGACGACAGGCCTGCGGCTGGCGCATCGCCCCGGCGAACGGCTGGACGAAGCCTGGGTGCGTCGCCAGTTCGAACTCAACGGGCTGCCGGGAGACGAGGCCAGTGGCGGTGGCGTGGCCAGGGCGCTGGCGCTGGTCCAGTTGGTCAATCGCGCGTACCTCGGCGCGGGGTTCATAAACTCCGGCGTCGTCGTGCGCCCGGCCTCCAGACCGGGAACGCTCGAGCTGCGGATCATCTACGGCGGCCTCGTGTCGCCGACGACGGGCGTCCCGCCGGTGGAGGTGACGTGGGCCGGCGGAGCCCAGGGGCTGACCGAGCGATACGTGCGCGACCGGATGCCGTCGGCGTTCCGGCGCCCGCTCAACGCCATCGACCTCGAAAACGACTTCCGGCTGCTGGCCGAAGATCCCGCGCTGCGGACCGTGAACGCCGACCTCCGGCCCGGCAGCCGGCCCGGCGAGGCCAGCCTCGGCGTGCGCCTCGCGCCGCAGGATCGCTACGACCTCTATGTCACGGCGGCCAACAACCGCTCGCCTACGGTGGGCGGCGAGCGCGTGGCGGTGGCGGGGTCGGTTCGCAACCTGCTCGTCGCGGGCTCGCTGCTAAGCGCGGAGGCCGGATGGACCGAGGGCGTCGAGGACGTCTCGGTCAACTTCTCGACGCCCTTCCCGTCCCCGCGTACGGCTCTCTCGATCCGAGCCTCGTACAACGACGCCGCGGTCATCGACGCGCCCCTGACCATCCTCGACATCGAGGCGCGCGACCGATCGGTGGAGGTGGGCCTCACGCGCAAGCTCGTCGACGTCCCACTGCTGCCGACGGGCGAGGGGGGACGCTGGTCGTCAGCGCGGACCCTCTCGGCGGGACTGCTGGCGATCCATCGCGAGGGGAAGACCTTCCTGCTCGGCGAGCCGTTCTCGTTCAGCCCGGGTTCGGTGCGCGGGCGCAGCGAGTACACGGCCGTTCGCGCGGTGGGCGACTATGTGGCCCGCAACGTCAACCAGGTCGTGGCTGTCTCGGTCACCGGGACCTTGGGGCTCGATGGTACGCGATCGGACATCCCGGGACTCGCTGCGCCGAAGGAGAACTTCGTGTCCGCCCTGGCGCAGGTGAACTACGCCCGCCGGCTGTCCGATCGAGGGTTGGAGCTGCGGGCGCGTCTTTCGGGTCAGATCGCCAACAGTATCCTCTACTCGGGCGAGCGTTTCTCGGCGGGCGGGGAGACGACGGTGCGCGGCTACCGCGAGAACCTGATCCTGGCTGACAACGGCCTGGTCGGGTCGGTCGAACTCGCCACACCGCTGAAGTTCTCGTCCGCTCAGGGCCGCGGCGCAGGCTTCGCCTGGGACTCATTCTCGATCTCGGCCTTCGCCGACGGTGCGCATGTTCGAAACGACCGCCCGCCACACCCGAGGCGCGAGATCTACAGCATCGGCGCGTCGCTGGCCTGGACACCCGCCGAGGCCTTGTCGGCGCGGGTCACCTATGGCCATGCCCTCAACAAGGTGGAGCGGTTCGGCGGCAAGGACATCCAGGACGACGGCTGGCAGGCGCGCATCGTCTTCCGTCCGCTGAAGCTGGTCCGCTGATGTCCCGTGCTGACTTGTCGCAATCACGGTTAGTGGATTGAAAGCCCACGTGTTGCTTCCAATGGTGCAGGTTGTCGCGGTGAGCGCCGAACGCCGGGGGACATGGATAAGCACGGGCATCTGAGAGCGACGATACGGCGGATTGCGGGGCCCGCCGCCCTGCTGGTCGCCGTGTTCGTCGCTGCGTACGCCTGCATCCTGCTGACGAAGGAGTTCAATAACCCGGCGGCGGTCTGGCTGGCCGATGGCATTGTCATCGCCGTGCTGCTCCGCCAGCCGCGCAGCCGCTGGTGGCTGTTCGGAGGCCTGGGCGCGCTGGGCGTGGCGGCGGCCAACCTGGCGGCGGGCGAGGGTGCGCCGATGGCCCTCGGCATGGCGGCCTGCAACCTGCTGGCGATGGTGGCGTGCGCGATCCTGACCGCGCGCTGGACCCCTGATCCGCGGGCCGACCTGACGAATCCGCGCCATCTGCCGGCGTTCCTGCTCGCTGGCGGGGTGGTGGCGCCGGTCCTGGCCAGCCTCGCAGGGGTGACGATCCTTCACCTGCTGGTCGGCGCGCCCGCATGGCCGACCGTGCTGCAGTGGTACGTTTCGGAGTCGCTGGGCATTCTTCTTACGGTTCCCGCCGTGCTCGCATTGGCTGATGGCGGCGTCGCGCGCCTGGCAGGTGGGCTGCGCTCGTGGCGGAACTACCTACCTGCCGTGGCGCTGGCCGCGACCCTGGCCGTCGTCTTCGGGCAGGCGTCCTATTCCCTGTCCTTCCTGCTCCTGCCCGCGTTGCTCTACTGCGCGCTTCAGTGGGGCGCCGCCGGCGGCGCCGTGGCGCTGCTGACCAGCGCGGCGGTGTCGATCCTCGCTACGGTCAACGGCCTCGGGCCGACGGTGTTCGTCGAGGGCGGGCTTGGCCTTCGGCTGGGGCTCAGCCAAGCGCTGCTGGCCTCCATGGCGCTCGTGATGCTGCCGCTGACGGCCATCCAGGTCCATGGTCGACGCCTGGACGGGGCGCGACGGCAGGCGCTGGCGACCTCGGAACTTGCCGAACAGCGGCTGCGGCTGGCGAGCCAGATCGCCGGGATCGGCTACTGGCGGCTGGAAGCCGGGGCCACCGAGGCCCTTTGGTCCGACGAAGCCTTCACCCTGCACGGGCTGCCGAACAGCGGGCCCGGCAACGCGTCCAGCGGAGCCGTGGACCTCTATACGCCGGAGGATCGCGCGCGCCTGCAGCAGACCGTGGAGCATCTGTTCGCCTATGGCGAGGCGGAGGAGCTGAAGGTCGAGATCACGCGCGCCGACGACGGCCAGCGCCGGATCCTGCTCTACAAGGGCCAGGGCCAGAGGGACGACGCCGGCAATATCGTCGCGCTCTTCGGCGTGGTCCGCGATATCACCGACGAGGAGACGTTCCTCCATCAGATCGAGGAGAGCGAGGCCCGCTACAGGCTGCTGGCCGACTCCTCCACCGACGTCGTCATGAAGATCGGCGCCGATTTCGTCCTGCAGTACCTCTCCCCGTCCGTAAGTCGCTACGGCTACGACCCCGCCGACCTGGTGGGAACGCCGAGCCTCGCTCTCGTACACCCGGACGATCTGCAGCGGGTGCTGGCGATCATCGCGGAACTGTCCGAGACGGGAGAGATCGGCCCCACCCATGAGCAGGCCTTCCGGGTGCGCATCGCCGACGGAAGCTATGTGTGGGTCGAGGGCAAGCCCACCCTCCTGCATGACGAGAACGGGACGATCACCGGGATGATCTCGCCCCTCCGCGACGTCTCGGAACGCGTCGCGGCGCAGCGTGAACTGGAGCGCAGCGAGGCGCGCTACCGGCTGATCGCGGAGAACGCCACCGACATCATCTCCTGCTACGGGTCGGACTCGGTCTTCACCTACGTCTCGCCCGCCGTCACGTCGGTCACGGGGTACCGGCCGGAGGAACTGATTGGCCGGAAGACCAGCGACTTCATCCATCCGGACGACTTCGCCAGAGGAGAGCGACTCTTCGCCGACTACATGGCGGCAGGACCGGGCGCTGCGTCCTTCCGTTTCGAGTACCGCGCCTACTGCAAGGACGGGCGCATGGTGTGGCTGGAGGCCCACCCGAAAGCCGTCTACGACCCCCAGACCGGCGCGTTCGTCGAATTCCAGGACGTCGTTCGCGAGATCACGGCGCGCAAGGCCATCGAAGAGGCCCTCGCCGACAGCGAGGCGCGCTACCGCGTTCTCGCCGAGCACCTGACCGACATCGTCTCCCGCGCCAAGCTGTCCGGGGAGCTGCTCTACATCTCGCCCAGCGTGACCCGGGTCCTGGGCTACTCGGTCGAAGAGCTGGACGGAGCCAGCATGCTGCCGCTGGTGCATCCCGACGACATCGCGACGGTCCGTGCGGGCTACCAGGACATCATTCATGGCCGCGCGCCCGAGGGATTCGGCCTGATCTACCGCATGGGCCACAAGGACGGTCGCTGGATCTGGCTCGAGAGCCGTCCGACCGCCATGCGGGACGAGACCGGCCTCGTCACCGGTTTCGTGGACCTGACGCGCGACGTCACCGCCCGGGTCGAGCTCGAGGCCGAGTTGCGCGCGGCGCGCGACGCAGCCCAGACGGCCGCCGCCGTGAAGGCCGAGTTCATGGCCAACATGAGCCACGAGATCCGCACGCCGCTGACCGCGATCCTGGGGTTCACGTCGTTGGTCTCGGCCCGCCCGGACCTCGACGAGGACCTGAGCTATCAGGTCGGTCGGATCTCGGCCGCGGGCCAGGCCCTGCTGGCGATCGTCAACGACATCCTCGACTTCTCCAAGCTCGAGGCCGGCCGGATGCCCATCCAGCCCAAGCCGGTCTCCCCCTTCGAAATCCTGTCGGACGCCCTGGCGCTGTTCGAGCCGCAGGCGGCCGCCAAAGGGCTGCGGATCGGACTCGACGTCTCGCCGGACCTGCCGGGCTGCGTGGCGTTTGACCCCGACCGCGTGCGGCAGATCCTGCTGAACCTGATCGGGAACGCGGTGAAGTTCACCGACCGGGGCGACGTCGTGCTCTCGGCCGGCTACGACGCGGCGACGGGACGTCTCCGGGTGTCGGTCCGCGACACGGGCGCGGGCATCGAGCCGGAGGAACAGGCCAAGCTCTTCAAGCGATTTTCTCAGGTCGACGCGTCGGCGGCCAGGCGCCACGGCGGCACCGGCCTGGGCCTCGCGATCTGCAGCGGTCTGGTCGAGGCCATGGCCGGGACGATCACCGTCAAGAGCGCTGTCGGCCAGGGCTCGGACTTCGTATTCGAAATCCCCGCGCCTCCGTGCGAGCAGCCGTGCGCGTCCGAAGAGGCCGCGCCCCTGCTCGATCTCACGGGCGTGCGGGTGCTGGTGGTCGACGACAACCCTGTGAACCGCGAACTGGCCAAGTCGATCCTGACGCCCTTCGGCGCCGAAGTGAGCGAGGCTGTCGATGGCTACGGCGCCGTGGACCTCGCCTTGAAGCAGCCGTTCGACGTGATCCTCATGGATATTCGCATGCCGGGCATGGACGGGCCGGACGCCACCCTGCGGATCCGCGGCCAACCCGGCCCGAACCGCGATACGGCCATCCTCGCATTCTCGGCGGACTACGACCTGGAACGGTTCGGCGAGCAGGGCGGCCGCGGCTTTGACGGCTTCGTGCGCAAGCCGATGGAACTCGGCGCGCTGCTGGAGGCCCTGAACGCCTGCCTGGCCGACCAGGACGCGCCGGTCGCCTGAGCGCGGATCGCCCTTCGCGCCGTCACCGACGCGGCGTGAGGAACTCCTGGGCGTTGTAGCCCTCGGGGGCGGCGATCTCGACGATGGGATCGTCGCGGTCGTCGTACTCCATGCGCAGCGCACGGGTGATGACCGCGTGCATCGCATAGAGCGTGGTGATGTAGGTGAACTCGAAGATCTCTTCGTCGCCCCAGAAGGTGCGGAGCTTGTCGAACACCTCGATAGGCGTGCGCCCGTCGCCGGCGGTGAGGCAGTCGGCATATGCCAGCACCGCGCGTTCACGCTCGTCGAAGACGTCCGAGACCTGCCAGTGCGGCACGGCGGCGATCTTCTCCTCCGAGACGCCCAGGTTGCGCAGCGACTTGCAGTGCTGGGAGAAGACGAACTGGCTCTCCTTCACCCATCCGGCGCGGGTCTGTCCCAGTTCGCGCAGCACGGGGTCCAGCTTGCGCTCCGGGTGCCGATAGACCGCGAACCCATCGACAGCATGCTGGAAGATGTCCGGGCAGAGCGCAAAGACGGTCCACCAGTCGCCCGGCGTCCCGGTGGCGGTGCCCGGCTCGGCCACCGGGCATCGCCCGGCGCCGAACAGGCGGTCGTAGTAGCTGTGCACCACGTCGGCGGTGACTTCCGAGCGCGGGACCTGGCGCAGGACGGGCATGGACGAACTCCGGTCTGAAGGGGTCAGGCGAATTTGCGGAACTCCGCCACCCCGGCGGAGTCGAAGTATTCATCGAGGCGGGTGATCCGGCCGTCCTTCACCTCGCAGACGATGCAGGCGGGCAACTCGACGCGCACGCCATCGTGGAGGCGCACCCCCTGGAGGACGTGCTGCTGGACGAAGCCGCCGGGGAATACCTGCAGGCGGCGATCCGCATACACGCGCTCGCCAATGCGCTTGACGAGGCCCTTCAGCGTCGCCTCGTTCTCCGAGGGGGTCTGCTCGAGCCGGTCGGTGTTGTGCCAGATGCGGGCGTCGGACGCGTAGCAAGCCACCAGTCCGTCCACGTCGCCCGCTTCCACGCAGTCAAAGAAGCGCTTGGCCAGCGCGCGGATGGCTTCGTCGGTCATCGGATATGTCGCGATTGCTGAGGGTCTACTCGGCGGGCTCGACCGCCTTGGCGGCGGCAGGCGCGCGCGGCGTGCCGTCGGGGTTCAGCACCAGGTTGACGCTCCGCGAACCGTCGGCCCGTGCGGCCTCGTGGGCGATGTCCTGCGGCCCGAGCGGTTTCGTCCAGGCGGCGAACTCGAGCAGCGCCCCGTCGGGGTCGAAGAAGTAGATCGACCGCACGAAGACGTCGTCGGTGACGGTCGGCGACATCTGGCTCGGTGAGTTGTCGTGGTTCGAGATTCCCGAGACCTTCACGCCCTTGGCCTTCAGGCGCTCGCAATATTCGTCGAACTTCTCGGGCGGCACGTCGAAGGCCAGGTGGTTCATCGACCCGTGGGCCGACGCCAGTCCCCCCTGTCCGGGAAGGCTGCTCGGAGCCGACACGCCGGGGACTCCCTCGCCCGCGTTCGGGAACCAGAAGAACGCCAGTGAATCGCCGTTGCCGATGTCGAAGAAGAAGTGCTGGCCCATGTTGTTGGGCAGGTCGATGGTCTTGGTCAGGGGCATCCCCAGCACGTCGCGGTAGAACTCAACCGTCCGGGCCATGTCCTTGCAGACGAGGGCCACGTGGTTCACGCCGCGGATCTCGAACTCCTTGTTCGCCGACTTGCTCATGGTTTCCTCCTCATCAGGCGTCCAGCGGCGCCCTGTCGTTGGTTCTCAATTTCCGGTGGGCGGCTGGACCCAGGTCGCGAATTCCAGCCGGATCCCGTCGGGGTCGTGGAAATAGATGGACCGAATGAAGGTGGTATCGCTGCCGTCGGGCAGCGACTCCCGATCGCGGTGGGACACGATCTCGGTGACTTCGATCCCCGCCTCCGCCAGCCGCGCGCGGTAGATCGCCAGATCCTCCGGCGCCACGTCGAGCGCGAGGTGGTTCATCGAGCCGTGTGCCGACACGCCGCCGCCATGCGGGGCCTGGACCACGCCGGGCTCGGCCTCCGGCGCCGTGGGGAACCAGAAGAACGCGATCGACGCCCCGCCGCCGGCGTCGAAGAAGAAGTGCTGTCCCTTGCCGTCGGGAAGTTCCAGCGTCTTGATCAGGGGCATGCCCAGCAGGTCGCGGTAGAAGGCGACCGTCTTCGGCATGTTCCCGGACACCAGCGCGATGTGATGGATGCCGCGGAAGCGGAACCTCGGCGTGTCTCGGCGGATGTCCATGACGAACCTCGCGCGGCTGGGCCGAATGCGTCATCGCCCAGGCGTCTCAGGAGAGCGCCGAGAGGCCGGCTTTCGCAACCTCCATGTCCTGCTCGTAGTGGCCGCCGCTCACGCCGATCGCCCCGACCACGGCGCCCTCCACCTCGATCGGGTAGCCGCCGCCGAACACGATCAGGCGCGGCGTCTTGACGATGCCGTGCAGCAGCGGCGGGTCGCTCTTGATGAAGTCGTGCCAGGCGTGGGTGGCGATGCCGTACGCCGCCGCCGTGTAGGCCTTGTCCTTGGCGAGGTCGACGCTCAGCAGCGGCGCGCCGTCCATCCGCGAGAAGGCCTTCAGCACGCCTGACTCGTCGGTCACGGCGATGACCATCGGCACCCCGATCTGTGCAGCCTTCGCCTCGGCGGCGCGGATCATCTGCGCGGCCGAAGCCGAGGTGATCGAGCCCTTGGTGAACGTATGCGCCGCCATCCGGTGTCCCGCTCCCGCCTGTCGGGCCGCGACGAGGCGTCCCCATTTTGGCGAAAGCTGTAGCGGGGCGCCGCTGCTCCCGGCGCCCCAAAATGATTTGCTGTGGACGTGAAAATAATTGGTCGGTCAGGCGGGTTCGGTGGCGGCCAGGCCCAATTCGGCGCGTAGCCAGCCCCGGAACGCCTGCAGTGACGGGGCCCCGGCCATCGTCGGCGAATAGACGAGCCAGTAGGCGATCTTGCTGGTCACCTCGATGTCGAACGGCGCGACCAACAGGCCCGACGCCAGGAAGTTGTCGATCAGCGGCCGGCGGCCGATCACGACGCCCATGCCCTGGAGCGCCGCGGTCGTCGCGAGCTGGATGGTGTCGAACCGCACGCCATGATGGGGGTCGAGGCCGGTAAGCGCCCAGCCCTGGGCCCGGGCCAGTTCGATCCACTCCGGCCAGCCCTCGGGCGTCCGCGAGACGATGATGAGGGTCTGATTGATCAGATCTTCGGGGGTGCGGATCGGATTGGGGCCGTCACGCACGGCCGGTGTGCAGACCGGGAACATGATCTCCGGCACCAGTCGCTCGGCGATGAGGCCGGGGAAGGCGCTCTTGTCCAGGCCGGCGCGCACGGCGATGTCGACGCCCAGGCCCCGTAGGTCGACCACCTCGCCGAACCGCCCGCCGGTGCTGATTTCCAGCTCGATATTCGGGTGGTCGCTGTGGAATTTCGCCAGCCGCGGCACGAGGAAGTTGGCGGCGAAGGACGGGAGACTGTTCACGGCGAGCCGCTCCTGGCACGAGCGCTGGGCCAGGCGCTCGACGCCGTTGTGCAGCGTGCGGAAGGCTTCGCTGGCGGCTATCAGGAACTCCGCCCCCGGCTCCGTGAGCTGCAGGCCGCGGGCGCCGCGGACGAAGAGCTCCACGCCCAGATGGTCCTCAAGCGTCCGGATCTGGTGGCTCACGGCCGCAGGGGTGACGTTCAGCTCGTCGGCGGCCTCGCGCACGTTGCCGAGCCGGCCCACGGCCTCGAAGGCCCGCAGCGAGGTCAGCGGGGGCAGGCGCATGGGGTCGCCGTGAGTATCGTCGCCGAACCGCCGCCGTCGATACGGGAGCGACGGGCGACAAAGCGGATTTGTCTCGGTGCCAAAATTTTATGCCGTAGGGCTAGAATACTTCGGAATCTAACATTCCTCCCAAGCAAGACAATGATCGGCGTTATGCCGGCGGGGAGGAGGGACATGATCAGGAAACTGCTTTTGGGCTCGGCGTGCATCGGCGCCCTGACCGCAGGCGCGCTGTGGCCGGCCATCGCCGCCGCGGCCGAGAATGAGACCGCCATCGAGGAACTCGTGGTGACCGCCCGGATGCGGGCCGAGTCGCTCCAGGAGACCCCTGTGGCCGTCACCGCGGTGACCGAGGCGCAGCTCGAGAAGCTGTTCGTCCAGGACCTCTCCGACCTCACCCGGTCGGCGCCGAACTTCACCATCGAGGGCGTGGGCGCCATCCACCGGAACGCCTCGGTCGCCTACTCGCGCGGCATCGGCTACCAGGGCGTCGACCAGGCCATCGACCCCAGCGTCGGCATCGCGGTGGACGGGGTGTTCTACACCCGCAACATCGGCGCGCTGCAGAGCACCTTCGATATCCAGCAGGTCGAACTGCTGCGGGGCCCGCAAGGCACGCTGTTCGGCAAGAATACCACCGGCGGGGTGGTGAACATCACCACCAAGAAGCCGGGCAACGCCTACTCATTCGCCGCCCTGGTCCGGATCGGCAACTACGGCCGCGCCGACGCCTCGATGGCCGCCGACCTGCCGGTGAACGAGCAGCTCGCGTTTCGGCTGTCCGCCACCCGGCAGTACTCGTCGGGCTACATGCACAACCTCTACCGGACGCCCGCGGGCCTGCAGCCCGTCGACGAATGGCTGGCTGGCGATGACGTGCAGTCGATTCGCGGCGCCGTGCGCTGGAACCTGACCGCGAACATCGAGGTCAACGCGAGCCTCGCCTACGTGAAGGACCGCAGCGACTCCGTCGGCGGCGTCAATGGCTCCTTCCCCACGGACGCCCTCTCGCGCGTCGGCCGGCCCGGCTTCGGCTTCCCCGGCGGCCCGACCGATCCGTTCGTGGCCATGCGCAACTTCCCAAGCGGTGACTACCAGGACACCTGGGCCGGCACGGTGAATACCACCTACAACGGCGAAGGCTTCCGGATCGTCTCGATCAGCGGGATCGTCCGCAGCTCGAACTTCTCGTACAGCGACTTCGACGTCACCGACCTGGCCTTCTTCGAGACCACGGCCAGCAAGCGCCACAAGCTGATGTCGCAGGAGTTCCGCATCGAGTCGGACGGCGACGGGCCGCTGCAGTGGGTTGGCGGCGCCTACGCCGGCAAGACCAAGTGGGACGCCGACCAGATCTTCTTCCTGGCCACCCAGACCTACGAGGCTTCGGCCCAGAAGGAGAAGACGGCCGGAGCCTTCGCGCAGCTCGACTACAGCGTGACCGACCAGCTCACCCTGACCGCCGGTGGGCGCTACTCATGGCAGAAGAAGGATTTCGTCCGACGGCTGCAACGGCCGATCGCCACCTTCTTCACGACCCCGGCGATCAACGCGTCCGAGGACTGGTCGCGGTTCACCTACCACCTCGGGGCGAACTACAAGATCAACGACGATGCGATGGTCTATGCGAGCTACTCGACCGGCTTCAAGAGCGGCGGGTTCAACTCGCGGGCGGCCTCGGCGGCCACGGTGGGCCCGTTCGCGCCCGAGAAGGCGAAGGCCTTCGAGATCGGCCTGAAGTCCGACTGGTGGGAGAACCGGCTGCGCCTGAACGTGGCGGCGTTCTGGAACAAATACTCCGATCTGCAGATCTCCACCTTCCGGCCGGCCGCCAGCGGCTCGGGCGAAGAGCAGGTGGTCGCCAACAATGCCAACGAGCGGGCCCGCGGCGTCGAGGTCGAGCTCACCATGCTGCCGGTCGAACACATGACCGTCAGCGCCTCGGTGGGCTACCTCGATGCTGACTACACCAGCTTCCTGGCCAATCTATCGGGCGGCGTGGCGACCGCAGCCAACCCCTGCGGGGGCCTGCGCGACCGGGCTGACAAGGGGCCCTGCCATCTCGTGCCCACCCGGGTGCCGAAGATCACCAGCCGGATCGACGTCTCGTATGACTTCGAACTGGCCGGCGGCGGAACGGTGACCCCGAACCTCTCGTGGTCGCACGAGGGCTCGCACTTCACCGACACCCTGAACGTGCCGCAGGGCTATCAGTCCGCCTACAACATCTGGGACGCCAGCATCACCTACGTTGAGCCCAAGGGCCGCTGGCGCGCCTCGCTGTGGGGCAAGAACCTGAACGATAAAGCCCACCGCCTCTCCGCGGTGCCGACGGCCGGCGTGCTGACCCAGCTCTACTTCGCCGAACCGCGCACCTACGGCGTCGAGCTGAGGGTCAATCTCGGAGAGTGAAGTCGGGGGGCGAACGAAGGAGGCGATGATGGAAGAGCCGATGCGCTACAGCGGCGTCAATCACGTGGCGCTGGTCGCCCGGGACATGGCCGAGACGGTGGATTTCTACACCAACGTCCTCGAGATGCCGCTGGTGAAGACGATTGACCTGCCCAACGGGCGTGGTCAGCACTTCTTCTTCGACTGCGGTGGCGGAGGCTCCATCGCCTTCTTCTGGTTTCCCAACGCGCCGGAGGCCGCGCCGGGCATCGCCTCCATGCACCCCGACTACCAGAACGTCGGGTCGCAGACCGCCCACGCCTCGATGAACCACCTGGCGATCAGCATCCCGCTGGAGAAGTTCGACGAGTACGCCGAGCGGCTCCGGCGGCGGGGTGTGTCGCTCCGCGTCCTCAACCATGAGGACGGCGACCGGCACGCGTCCGACGAGGTGAACGAGCGCACCTGGATCCGGTCGATGTATTTCCGCGACCCGAACGGGATCCACATGGAGCTCGCGGCGCTGGTGCGAGCCTACCGGCCGGACGACGTCGCCCATGATCCGGTGAACGCCCGCGGCGAGCGGGTCCCGCTCGGTCGGCTGTCCAAAGAACCGGCCTAGGCTCCTATGACGGCTCAGGCCCAGATCCCGGCCGAGCTGGAGCGCGTATCCGAGGAATACCCCGCGGCGGCCTACGCCTGGTTCGTCGTGGGCGCGCTCTCGCTCGTCAACATGATGTCCTACGTCGAGCGCCAGATCCTCACGCTGCTGTTCGCGCCCATCAAGCGCGACTTCCAGCTCACCGATACCGAGGTCAGCCTGCTGGCGGGTGCGGCGTTCGTGGTGTTCTTCGTCCTCTTCGGCCTGCTGTTCGGCCGGCTGGCGGACCGGGGCAAGCGCAAGCGCATCATCATGTTGGGCGCCCTGTTCTGGGGCCTGGCGACCGCCGCCTGCGGGGCGGCGCAGAACTTCATCCAGCTGTTCGTGGCGCGGATCTCCGTCGGGGTCGGCGAGGCGTCGCTGGGCCCGTCGGCGCTGTCGACGATCAGTGACTACTTCCCGCGTCATCGGCTGGCGCGGGCCATCAGCTTCTACACCGGCGCGCAGTACGTGGGCGCGGGCCTGGCGCTCGTGATCGGCGGGCTCGCCATCCAGCTCGTGGCCCAGCTGCCGCCGGTCGGCCTCCCCGGCCTGGGGGTGCTGCGGCCATGGCAGATGACCTTCGTGATCGTCGGGCTGGGCGGCCTGCTGGTGCTGATCCCGATGGCGTTCGTGAAGGAACCCACGCGGCGGGGCGTGGCGCGACCCGCGGGCGCGCATCCGACGGGACGCGGCGAGATGCGGGCGTTCCTCGGGGCGAACCGTCGGATGCTGTTCAGCCACTTCCTGGGCTTCGCCCTGAGTTCGATGCTGGGCTTCGGCGTGGTCGCCTGGACGCCCACCTTCTTCATCCGGGTGCATGGCTGGGCGGCGCAGGACATCGGCTACGTCTACGGCGGCATCCTGGCGTTGATGGGCGGCGCGGGCGTGCTGGCCGGGGGACGGCTGGCCGAGTGGCTCGAGGGGCGCGGCGTGCGCGACGCCTTCTTCGTCGTGCCGATGATGTCGGCCAGCCTCACCATGGTGCTGTTCATCTCGGCGATGTTCGCCCCCACCGCGACCATCGCGCTGGGGCTGCTGGTGGGCTCGACCTTCTTCAGCAGCTTCCCGGTGTCGTTGATCATGACGGCCCTGCAGGCGGTCGCGCCAAACCAGCTTCGCGGCCAGCTCACGGCGCTGTTCAGCTTCGTCACCAACCTGCTCGGGGTGGCGACCGGTCCGACGGTCGTCGCCATGCTGACGGATTACCTCTACCGCGACGAACTCGCCGTGGGCTGGTCGCTGGCGACCGCCAGCGCCGTGATCACGCCCGTGGTCGTCGCGCTGCTCGCCGTCGGCCGCCCGGGCCTGCGCGACAGCCTGGAGCGTTCCGCCGCGCTGTACGCCGGTCGGGCTGCGCCATGACCTCATCAACCCCGTCCCCGCGACCTGGAGCCCGCGCATGCCCCGCGTGACCCCCCTTCCTCTCGGCAAGGCGCCGGACGAGATCCAGCAGATCTACGCCGAGGTGTTCGGCGCGCGTGACCCGGTTTGCGAACCCGGGACGGCCAGCGGCACCCCCGGCAACTGGTGGACGGCCTGGGGCCAGGTGCCCGGCATCCTGAGGGCTTTCCGGGCCTATCCGGCCGCCGAGTGCCCGCTCAATCCGCAGCTCCGGGAGCTGGCCGTGCTGCGGACCGGCTATGCGCGGGCGAGCCAGTTCGTCTTCTCGCAGCACTGCAAGTCGGCGCGGCGGGCGGGGGTGCCTGAGGAGAAGATCCAGGCGGTGCCCTTCTGGACGATCTCGCCGGTCTTCGACGCGCTGGAGCGGGCGGTGCTGGCCTATGTGGACGCGATGATCCTGGAGGGGGGCCGGGTCCACGACCAGGTCTTCGCGGCGCTCCGGCGGGGACTGCCCGAGGACCACATCCTCATGCTGACCTACTTCGTGAACATGTACGCCCTGCACGCCACCAGCACCAAGGCGCTGCGCCTGGAATACGACGACGTGCCGGAGCGGGTGGTGGAGATCCCGGCCCCCGAGCAGGGCGGGGTGCAGGACTGGCGCGACCCGCTGTGGGCGGACCGCGCCGCGCTCTAGATAGATACAGTACTTACAGGAGATAGATGTGGCTATCGGAGTTATCGCCCGGGTGAAAATCGTCGCCGGGAAGGGGGCGGAGTTCGAGGCGGCGTTCGCCGAGCAGGCCAAGGCCGTCCGAGCCAACGAGCCGGCCAACAAGCTCTACCAGCTGGTGCGCTCGCGCGAGGACCCCGACGCCTACGTGGTGATGGAGCTCTATGACGACGACGCGGCGCTGGAGGCCCATCGGGCGGCGCCCCACATGGTGGCGAACCGGCCGCGCATGGCGCCGCTGATCGCCGAGCGGACCATCGTCGAGGTCTACGACGCGGTCTGAACGTCCCGGCTGGACGCCCGTCGCTTAGAACTCTAACTAAACTGCATGTCCGCCGAGATCATCGAGACGCTGGCGCGCGAGGGCTTCCTGGCCCCCGGTGCGGGCGCGCGGCTCGACCCGCTGACAGGCGGGGTCTCGAGCGAGGTCTACCGGCTCGACGCGCCGGGCGGCCCCTATTGCGTCAAGCGCGCGCTGCCGAAGCTGAAGGTCGAGGCGGACTGGCGGGCGCCGCTGGAGCGCTCGCACGTCGAGGTCGAATGGCTGCGGACGGCGCACGGGCTGGCCGCCGGGTCGGCGCCCGAGGTGCTGCACGAGTCGGCGGACGCGCACCTGTTCGTCATGACCTGGTTCCCGCCCGAGGCGCACAGCGTCTGGAAGGCGGACCTGGCGGACGGGCGGACCGACGCGGACTTCGCGGGCAAGGTCGGGACGCTGCTCGCCGCCCTCCACGCGGGGACCGCCGGTGACGCGCAGGTGGCGGCGCGGTTCGACACCACGGCCCTGTTCGAGGACCTGCGGCTCGACCCCTTCTTCCGGCACGCCTCGCGCGCACACCCCGACCTCGCGGATCGGCTCACGGGCCTGGCGGATGCAACGGCGGCGCGCCGCATCGCCCTGGTCCATGGCGACGCCAGCCCCAAGAACATCCTGCACGGCCCGAATGGACCGGTGCTGCTGGACGCCGAGTGCGCCTGGTACGGCGACCCGGCCTTCGACCTGGCCTTCTGCTCGGCCCACCTGTTGCTGAAGACCGTCTGGAAGCCGCAGTGGCGCGCCGCCTACCTCGCCGACCTGGCCGCCCTGCAGCGCGCCTATCTCGACGGCGTCGCCTGGGAGCCGCCCGCGGCGCTCGCCGCGCGCGCCGCAGCCCTGGCGGCGGCGATCCTGCTGGCGCGCGTGGACGGCAAGTCGCCGGCGGAATATCTGCGCGAGGCGCAGGACCGCGATTTCGTGCGGCGGACGGCGCGCCGGCTGGTCGCGGCCGACCTGGGCGGGCTGGCCGAGCTGACCGCCATCTGGAGGGGGGCGCTGGAGGCGCGATGAAGACGACGATCACGGCGGTGCGCGCCCGGCAGGTGTGGGACTCCCGCGGGCGGCCGACGGTGGAGGCCGAGGTGGAGCTGGCGGGCGGGGCCCTGGGCCGCGCCTGCGCGCCGGCGGGGGCTTCGCGGGGCGCGCACGAGGCGCACGAGCTTCGGGACGGCGGCGAGCGTTTCGGCGGGCTCGGCGTCGACCGCGCCGTCGCCGGGGTGAACGGGGAGATCGCCGCGGCGCTGCACGGAGCCGACGCGGCCGATCAGGCCGCGGTGGACGGCCGGCTGGAGGCGCTGGACGGCACGCCCAACCTCGGTCGGCTGGGCGGTAATGCGACCGTGGCCGTCTCGCTGGCGACCCTGCACGCCGCCGCCGCGGCCGAGCGTCTGCCGCTGTGGGCGCATCTGGCCCAGGGGCGAAAGGTCCGGATCCCGCTGCCGGAGATCCAGATCTTCGGCGGCGGCGCCCACGCCGGCCGCCGGACGGACGTGCAGGACTTCATGGTCATGGTCCCGCGCGCCGGCAGCGTGCGCGAGGCGCTGGAGGTGACCGCCGACGTTTTCCATGCCGCCGGCCGGCTGATGGCCGAGACGGGCCGGCTGGCCGGGGCGGCGGACGAGGGCGGCTGGTGGCCGTTGTTCGCCTCCAACGAGGACGCGCTGGAGACCCTGACCCGGGCCATCGAGCGCGCCGGGCGCCGGCCCGGCGAGGACGTCTTCATCTCGCTGGATGTGGCGGCGAACGAGCTGCACGCCGACGGCCGCTACCGCCTGGGGCTCGAGGACCGCGACCTGTCGTCCGCCGAGATGGTGGAGCAGGTGGCCGCGTGGGTCGGGCGCTATCCGATCCTCTCGGTCGAGGACCCCGTATCGCAGGACGACCTCGACGGCTTCGTCCTGGCGACCCGGCGGTTCGGCGAGCGGGTGCAGCTCATCGGCGACGACATCCTGGTGACCAGCGCCGAACGCGTCCGTCACGCGGCGGCGGCGGGCGCCGGCAACGCGGTTCTGGTCAAGGTGAACCAGGCCGGCACGGTGAGCCGGGCCCAGGCGGCGCTGGAGGCGGCGCGGTCGTTGGGCTGGGCCGCCATCGTCTCGGCCCGTTCCGGGGAGACGGAGGACGTGAGCATCGCCCATCTCGCCACGGGCTGGGACGCCGGCCAGATCAAGGTCGGCAGCTTCGCGAGGTCCGAGCGCATGGCCAAGTGGAACGAGCTGCTGCGGATCGAGGAGGCCATGGGCGCGGACGCGGCGTTCGCCGGCCCCTCGGCCTTCGCGGCTCCGGTGGCGGCGGCCCTGCGATGAAGGCGGTCCTGCACTACCGGGCCAGCCACGGCTTCCGGGCGATGCTGGGGCGCACCGCCGAGGTCGCCGGCGTGGACGCGGTGGTGGTGGACGAGGACGACGATGCGGCCTTCGCCCGCGAGATCGCCGACGCCGAGGTCCTGCTACATGTCCTGAAGCCCGTCACCGCCGCGATGATCGCCGCGGCGCCGCGGCTGCGCCTGATCCAGAAGCTGGGCGTCGGGGTGAACACCATCGACCTTGAGGCGGCGAAGGCGGCCGGGGCGGCGGTCTGCAACATGCCCGGAACCAACAGCCAGGCCGTGGCCGAGATGACCCTGGCGCTGATGCTGGCCGTCCTGCGCCGGCTGTCGTACCTCGACCCGCTGACGCGGCGCGGGCAGGGCTGGTCGCCCGATCCCGACCTGATCGACGGGGTCGGCGAGATCGCCGGCCGCACGGTCGGCTTCGTGGGTTACGGCGGCTCGGCCTCGCGCCTGGGGCCGGTGATGGAAGCCCTGGGCGCCCGGGTAGTCTACACGGCGCGCGGGCCGAAGACCGGGGTCGTGGGGCGCTTCCTGCCGCTTGGCGACCTGCTGGCGGAGGCGGATATCGTCTCGCTGCATGTGCCGCTGACCGACGAGACGCGTGGCCTGATCGGAGCCGCGGAGCTCGCCGCCATGCGACCGGGCGCGGTGCTGGTGAACACGGCGCGCGGCGGCCTCGTCGACGAGACGGCCCTGGTCGCGGCCCTCGGGTCGGGGCGCCTGCGCGGCGCCGGCCTGGACGTGTTCGGCGAGGAGCCCGTGGCCCCGGACAACCCGTTGCTGACGCTGCCGAACGTGGTGGTGGCGCCGCACATGGCCTGGCTGACGCCCGAGACGCTGGAACGCAGCCTGGGCGTCGCCTTCGAGAACTGCCGCCGGCTGGCGGCCGACCTGCCGCTTGTCCACCAGGTGATCTGATGTCCCGACCCGCCGTCGTCCTGGCCTCCGGCCAGTTGCTGACCGCCGAATGCTGGGCGCCGCAGGTGGCGGCGCTGTCGCGCGACTACGACCTGCGCCTTTCGGACCACACGCGCGACGAGACCATCGCCGGCATGGCCGCACGGCTGCTCGCCGAGGCGCCGCCCAGCTTCCATCTGGTCGCTCACGCCATGGGCGGATTCACGGCCTTCGAGATCATGCGGCGGGCGCCCGACCGGGTGCTGAGCCTGGCGCTGATCGCGACGCTCGCGCCCAGCGACGGCCCGGCGCAGACCGAACGCCGGCAGGGCTATATCCGGCTGGTCGAGGCGGGGCGTTTCGCGGACGTGGTGGAGGAACGCATTCCGATGTTGGTGCATCCCGCCCGCCGGGAGGACGCGCCGCTGCTGGCGGTGGTGCGCCGCATGGCCGCCGAGACCGGCGCGGAGACCTTCCTGCGCCAGCAGCGGGCGATCATGGCCCGGCCCGACAGCCGCCCGACGCTGTCCGACATCCGCGTTCCGACCCTGGTGGTCCGCGGCGCCCAGGACGGCATCACGACGGACGCGCACTTCGCGGAGATCGCGGGGGCCGTGCCGGGCGCCCGGGCCGAGGTGCTCGCCGACTGCGGGCATCTGCCGACGCTGGAGCGGCCCGACACCACGAACCGCCTGCTGGCCGAATGGCTAGCCGCCCGCGCGTCCGCATGAGCCGGGCGCCGTGAGGAGTTTCAAGCCATTAGTATTCTATGTATCGATGGGGGACCGTCGACGCGACGCTGAAGGAATGGTCGCCGGATGACCGACATCGAAGTCTACGCCGATCCCGGCAACAGCATCGGCTACCTGACCCGGATCGCCTTCAGGTCGTTTGCGCGCGCGCTCGAACTGCGAACGTCGAAGCATGGCGTGTCGGCCGGCCAGTGGCGTTTCCTGAGGGTCTTGTGGCTCGAGGACGGCCTGACGCAGCGCGAACTGAGCCGGCGGGTCGGCATGCGCGAGCCGACGACGGTGATCGCGCTGAAGAGCCTGGAGCGGAGCGGCTTCGTCGTGCGCCGCAAGAGCGAGGTCGACCGCCGCAAGGTCTACGTCCACCTGACGCCCGAGGCGCGGGCGCTGCAGGCGGTGCTGCTGCCCGCCGTCGCCGAGGTCAACGCCATCGCGCTGAAGGGCCTGTCCGAGCGCGAAGTGGCCGTGCTGCGGAAGGCGCTGGGCCAGGTGGCGCAGAACCTCGCCCGCGACGTGGGCGAAGACCCCAATTCCGATTCCTCCGTTTGAACCCGGGACACAGATGACCGTCAGACTTCTCGCCTTCGCCGGAAGCACGCGCGCGGGCTCGCTGAACCAGGCCCTCCTCGACCTCGCCGTCGCGGAGGCGCGCGGCCGCGGCGCCGAGGTGACCGAGATCCGGCTGAAGGACTTCGACCTGCCGCTCTACGACGCCGACCTGGAGCGCGTTGGGTTTCCCGTGGCGGCCCGGGAGCTGCGCGAGCTGTTCTTCGCCCACCACGGCTTCCTGATCGCCTCGCCGGAATACAACGGCTCGGTCACCGGCGTGCTGAAGAACGCCATCGACTGGGCCTCCCGCCCGCTGGAGGGGAACCCGGCCTCGATCATCGCCGGCTTCCGCGGCAAGGTCGCCGGGTTGATGGCGGCGTCGAACAGCCCGTTCGGCGGCATCCGCAGCGTCACGCACCTGCGCCAGATCCTCGGCACGATCCAGACGGTGGTGGTCACCGAGCAGGTGCTGCTGCCGGCGGCCTCTGCGGCCTTCGACGAGTCGGGGAAGCTCAAGGACGCGCTGCCGGCGCAGCTTCTGGCCGGCATGGCCGCGCGCGTGGTCGAGATGGCGGAGCGCCTGCAGCCGCCGGTCACGGCCTGAGCCGGCCGCTCAGCGGCTGGGCGCGGCGTCGAAGGGCAGGGCGTAGCCGGTCAGCCGCTGGCGCAGCAGCTTCTTGTCGATCTTGCCGGTCGGGCCCAGCGGGATCTCGTCCAGGAAGATCACGTCGTCGGGCATCCACCAGCGGGCGATCTTCCCGTCCAGGAAGCCCAGCAGCTCCTGCCGGTCGGCGGTCTCGCCGGGCCTGAGCTGGGCGAGCAGGATCGGCCGCTCGTCCCACTTCGGATGGCTGACCCCGATCACCGCCGCCAGCGCCACCTTCGGGTGGCCGGTGACGATGTTCTCGACGTCGATGGAGCTGATCCATTCGCCGCCCGACTTGATGACATCCTTGGCCCGGTCGGTGATCTGCATCCAGCCGTCGGGGTCGATGGTCGCCACGTCGCCGGTGTCGAAGAAGCCGTCCGCGTCCAGGACGTCGCCGCCGTCGCCGCCGTAGTAGCCGCTGGCGACCGTCGGGCCCTTGATCATCAGCCGCCCGAAGGTGCGCCCGTCGTTCGGCAGGGTGCGGCCAGCGTCGTCGCAGAGCTTCATGTCGAGGTTGCAGACCAGCCGCCCCTGCTTGAGCTTGTAGGCGATCTGCTCGTCGTCGCTGAGCGCCGCCACCTTGGCGGTAGGGATCGACACGGTGGCGAGGGGCGATGTCTCGGTCATGCCCCAGCCCTGGATCACGTCGACGCCGTAGTCGTCGCGCAGCGTGCGGATGATCGATTCCGGGCAGGCCGAGCCGCCCACGGTGACCCGCTTGAGCGTCGACAGCCGCCCGCCGGTCTCCTTCAAGTGGGCGATCAGCATCTGCCAGATGGTGGGCACGCCGGCCGAGTAGGTGACGCCCTCGGACTCCATCAGCTCATGCAGCGACGCCCCGTCGAGGCGCTGGCCCGGCAGCACCAGCTTGGCCCCGACCATGGGGGCCGAGTACATCACGCCCCAGGCGTTGGCGTGGTACATCGGCACAATCAGCAGCACCGTGTCGCGCGACGACAGGTTCAGCGCGTCGGGCTGCAGCGTCATCATCGCGTGGATGTAGTTCGATCGGTGGCCGTAGAGGACGCCCTTGGGGTTTCCCGTGGTCCCCGACGTGTAGCAGAGCCCCGCGGCGGAATATTCGTCGAAGCCGCCCCAGGTCGTTTCCTCCGGGCGGCCGGCGAGCCAGGGCTCGAAGGCCTCGGCGGCGAACGAAGTCGCCGGCGCCGACTCGCTCAGGAAGATCACCCGGCGGATCGTCGGGCACTGGGGCAGGATCTCCTCCAGCAGCGGGGCGCAGGCCGGATCGGCGAACAGCACTTCGTCGGCCGCATGATTGGCGATGTAGACGAGCTGTTCGGGGAACAGACGCGGATTGAGGGTGTGCAGGACGGCGCCGATGCCGATGGCGCCGTACCAGGCCTCCAGGTGCCGGTCGCTGTTCCAGCCCAGGGTGGCGACCCGGTCGCCGGGCTTCACCCCGGCTTCCAGCAGGCCGTGCGAGACCTGTTTGGCGCGGCGGCGCAGGCGCGCGTAGTCGGTCCGCACGACCGGCCCCTCCACCGACCGCGTCACGATCTCGCGGTCGCCGTGCCAGCGCGCGGCGTGGTCGATGATCCTGTCCAGCGTCAGCGACCAGTCCTGCATCAGCGCCCGCATGGCGTTTCTCCCGTTCGTTGTTGTGGCGCGCGCCCGCGTCAGCCGATAATGGTTAGATAACGAAGTATATAGCGGGGCGTGAAGACCCCGCACCATGCCACGGGGAGAAACGGGTTTGATCGACGACAGCGACCTTCTGGCGGGACTGGAGCGGGACTTCCTGGGCTTCGTCTCGCCCACCGCGCCGCGGATCCAGGCGGGCGGGCATCCCTGCCAGGGCATCTATACGCGGCCCAAGGGGCGGATGCCGAAGGTCGCCTTCATCGCGACGCACTACAACGTCGACTTCTCCGAGCACTACATCGCCCCCTATATCGCCTCGCGCGGCTACGGCTTCCTGGGCTGGAACACGCGCTATCGCGGCGCGGAGGACCAGTTCCTGCTGGAGCACGCGGTGATCGACATCGGCGTCGGTGTGCGCTGGCTGAAGGAGCAGGCCGGCGTCGAGCGCGTGGTGATCCTCGGCAACTCGGGCGGCGGCTCGCTGATGGGCGCCTATCAGGCCGAGGCGATCGCCCCCACGCTCGGCGACCTGCTGTCGGGCCGCGGGCTGGAGGCGCTGAACACCCTGCCGAAGGCGGACCTCTATATCTCGCTGAACGCCCACCAGGGGCGACCCGAGGTGCTGACCGACTGGATGGACGCCTCGGTGGTCGACGAGACCGATCCGGTGGCCACCGACGAGAGCCTCAATCCCTTCAATCCCGCGAACGGCCCGCCGTATTCGCCCGAGTTCATCGCCCGCTACCGCGCCGCCCAGCGGGCGCGGAACCAGCGCATCACCGACTGGGCCAAGGCAGAGCTCGCGCGGCTGAACGCGGCGGGGGTGCCGGACCGACTGTTCCCGCTGTTCCGCTGCTGGGGCGACCTTCGGATGATGGACGGGACGATCGATCCGTCCGAGCGCCAGACGCCCATGTGCTATCGCGGCCACCCGGCGGTGGCCAACCGCACGCCCAGCATCGGGCGCGCCAACTACCTGAAGACCTGGCTGTCGATGTGGAGCCTGGAGACGTCCAAGTGCCAGGGCGCCGAGCAGCTCGCCAAGTTCGACACTCCCAGCCTGGTGGTGCAGGGACTGGCCGACACCGGCGTCTTCCCCAGCGACGCGCAGAAGATCTTCGACAACATCGGGGCGGCGGACAAGGCGCTGCACCTGATCACCGGCCAGCACTATTTCGAGGACAGCCGGGCGGTGCGGGAGGACGCGGCCGCGCTGCTGTGCGACTGGGTGGCGCGCAAGTCATGAGCGGGGCGTCTCAGGTCGCCGGAGCAGCGTCGGACTGGCCGCCGCTGATCGCCCGGCCGCTGTGCGTGGCCGACTTCGAGGTGCAGGGAGGGATCACGGCCCTGGGCCGCTCGCCCTTCAGCGACCGGCGGGTCGGCTACATCACCGGGGGCGCCTTCCGTGGCGAGCGGCTGAGCGGCGAGATCCTGCCCGGCGGCGGCAACTGGAGCCATGGCGGGCCGCTCGAGCCCGGGGTGCAGGTGGCGGCTTTCGACGCCCGGTCGATGTGGCGGACCCTCGACGGGGCGCTGATCCACCTGACGTACGCGGGCCGCAGCGTGGTGCCCGACGCCGTCTCGGCCGCCTTCCGCGACCCCGAGGCGCCCGAGGTCGACCCCGAGGCCTACTCGATCCGCATCGCCCCTGTCTTCGAGACCGCGGACCCCCGCTACGCCTGGCTCAACGGCGTCCTGGCCGTCGGCCGCGGCCAGCGGATGGCGTGGGGCGTCCGGCACTGGATCTACGCCATCGCCTAGCGCCTTTCCCGTTCAGACGGACTCGTTTGAACGGGACGAACTCGAAGTCCTGAGCGGGTTCTGATCGCAGGACCGGTTTCCACGCGCGGTTCAACGTCACGATCAACGCGGTCATCGCTGGCGCACAGCACGTGGCGGCCGCCGGCTCAGGCAGCGGCGAGCGTGCGCTCGATGAGCCAGTAGGCGGCCAGGGTTCCGATCAGGTAGGCGGGCGCGTAGGCGATGTGCGCCGGCGGGGTCCACCGGCGCAGGGCGACCAGGCGCCGCCATCCGGCCAGCAGGGCCAGGACCAGGCCGATGAACAGCAGTTGCCCCACCTCGACCCCGAGGTTGAACAGCAGCAGCGCCGGCGCGGCCTCGCCCGGCGGCAGCCCGATGTCGGCCAGGACGCCCGCGAACGCCATGCCGTGCAGCAGGCCGAACAGGAAGGCGATGACCCACGGCCGGCGTTGCGCCAGCCCGCCGGCGGCCCGGCGGGCGGGCGTGAGCTCCAGCGCCACGAAGAGGATGCTGAGCGCGACGAGCGCTTCGATGGCCGCGGACGGGACGCGGATGTACCCGAGGGCGGCGAGGGCGAGGGTGATGCTGTGCGCCACGGTGAAGCCGGTGATGGTCTTCACCAGCTTCCAGCCGGGTCCGATCAGCAGGGTCAGGCCGAGCACGAAGAGCAGGTGGTCGATCCCGATGAGGATGTGCTCGATCCCCAGCAGCAGATAGGCCGGTACGGCGACGCCGCTCGCCGGGGCCAGGGCCAGGGTGAGACGCGGCTCGGCCGGCTTCAGCACATGGTCGAAGCTGCGGCCGTCGCGGGTGGATATGCGAACGATCACGTCCGTGACGCTCTGCGACAGGCCCTCGATCTCCAGCGTCTGTCCCTCGAGCGGCGCGCCGCCGCGGATCCTCCAGACGCGCATGGCGTAGCCCGGCGCGGCGTGTTCCGCCGCGGGCGGCGTCTCGAGCGCGCCGCTCGACAGGTGCGGGGCCAGCCGGAGCGCCATGTCGCCGACGACCGGCCGCTTCCAAGTGACGTCGTAATCGCCGGGCCCGGTCTCCTGGATCTGGACCAGAGCGGGGCGCACCTCGTGCGCGGCCGCCGGTCCGGCAAGCCAGACGATCGCCGCGAGGGCCACCCAGAGCGCGGCCAGCAGCCTCATTGCGGCAGGCCCGCGATCTCGACCTTGTAGCGCTTGCGGAGCGCGGCCCGGAACGCCTGGTTGCTCTCCTGGCGGCGGTCGGCCATCCACGCGGTGCGCACCTCGTCGCGCACCTCGGCCAGCGGCGGCACGGTGGACGGCAGGCGGTGCTCCACCTTGATCAGGTGGGCGCCGAAGGCGGACGGGACCGGGCCCACCCAGACGCCGGCCGGGGCGTCGTGGACGGCCTTGGCGAAGGCCGGGCCGTAATCCTTCGCCAGCTCGGCCTCGGAGACGTCGGCATAGGTCAGCGGCAGCAGGGACGGATCGCTCGTGGCCTGGGCGCCGCGCTTCAGCTGCGAGAGCGCGGCCATGGCGGCGGATTGGGGCGTTTCTCCCGTGCGGTCCTGGCTGAAGTAGAGGTGCCGCAGGGCGACGCGGCCCGGCGTGGCGTAGCGGCTGCGGTGGCGGTCGTAGTAGGCCTGCAGGGTCTTCTCGTCCGGCTCGGGGATCTCGGCGGTGTCCTCGCTCGCGAAGGACATCTTCTGGGCGAGCCGCCGGCGCACGATCATGTCGCCCTTGTCGAGCCCGAGGCGGATCGCCTCGCGCGCCAGCAGCTCCTCATCCACCCGCTCGTTGATCAGGGCCGACAGTTCGGCCCGGGTCGGCGGACGCTGGCTCTGGAGCTCCCAGTAGGCGGCGAGCTGGTCGATCTCGCCGGCGTCGATGCGGACGACGGGGCGCTTCAGGTGATTGGCGAAGGCGATGACGCCAAAGAGGAGGGCGCCCAACAGAAGGAAGTGCGTGAGCGGCTCGCGCAGGACGCGCGCGAGCCACCCGCCGGGCCCCTGGCTCATGCCTTCGGCTCGTACCAGATGGGCGAGGACCAAGCCCGCTCCATGACCGTCGGCTGCAGCTTGGGATTGGGCGGCGTGCCGTTGCGCAGGGCGTCCCAGGTGGACCAGCGGCACGACGGGTTCTCGAGCACGCGGACGTAGTAGAAGGCCCGCTGCTTGGGATCGAACGCGGGGTCGCGCCAGACGGTGCGCAGCTCGACGTCGCCCTTGAAGCGGTCGGTCTGGCAGGTCTTGAGGTCGACGGAGGCGCCGTTGTCGGGGCAGCGGCCGCCCGCGCCGACTTTCTGACCGTCCGAGCAGGCGACGTCGAAGACCTTCTCGCGGGCGACGCCGTTCTCGATCCAGCCCTTCACGACCTGGGCCCGCTGCAGGTAGCCCGACTGCGGGTCGCGGACGGCCCAGACCAGGAACTGCGGGCTCTTGCCCCTGGCGGGGAGCAGGTCGCCGCCCATGGGCACGCCGCGGGCATAGGCCTGGCGGACGGTGTCGGGGCGGGTCAGGAGGTCGCTCGGGAAGTCGTAGCTGGCGAAGAAGCGGACCTTGATGCGCGGGCCGGAGGTGGCGAAGGTCTCCTTGCGGCGCAGGGCGGCGTAGATCGCCGCGCGGCTGTTCTCCTCGGCCCAAACCCCCGCCAGACCCGAGGCGCCCCAGGTCTCGAACGGGCCGGCGGCCGCGGCGGCGCGGGTGGCTTGCCCTTCCCAGGACTTCGCGCCGCCGGGCGGGACGGAACTACGCAGTTCGGGGGTCGCGTCGATCCGACCGGTCTTGGAGAAGTAGTTGGGCTCCTCGACGCTTCCGGGGGCGGCGTTGTGGGTGTCGGACGAACTGATGAAGCCGAACTTGAACGGGTTGGCGCCGAGCTTCTCGCGGAAGATGATCCCGTCCTGCAGGGCCCGGCGCACATAGCTGCCCTGGAACTTGGTCACCGGGCGGTCGACGCCGATGTACCGCTCCATGAGCTCGAAGTTGGCCCACTCGTCGTTGGGCGAGAGGGAGGGGTGCGTCTCGGACGTGCCCTTGATCTGGCTGATCTCGACCAGCGGCTCGTTGCGGATCCGCAGGTCCGCATAGGCCTTGTCGATCGGCTTGCCGTTCATCCGCACGGTGTCGAACATCATCCCGTCCGAGCCGTTGGAGTTGTGTGGGATGGCCAGCGACTCGACGCCTTCGCCGCGCCAGGCGTCCATGGCGCGCCACAGGTCCTCGGGGTCGCGCGACAGGTTGGCGTTGTAGGGCAGGGAAGGGACCTTCGCGCCCTTGAAGATCACGTTGCGGTGCAGGTTCCGGCCGTCGGGCGCTGAGGTGTATTCATAGCCCACGAAGGTGGTGAACCGCCCGGGGGCGTAGTGGCGGGCGGCCGCGTCCTGCGTCTCGCGCCACGCGCGCGAAGCCACCCCTGCGTCGCTGAATTCGGCCGGCAGCGTGCCGTCCCGATACCCCGTGACGATGCGGTTGAAGGCGTTGCGGATCTCGGTGGGATTCGTCGAGAAGAGCCCCTCGGTGACCGGCAGCTTCGAGAGCGGGCTGTGCGGATCGGCCGCCTCGCGGATCGCGCCCATGAACTCGGCGTGGTCGGTCACCGCCACGAAGTCCAGCGGGCCGCCCGCGAGGCGGATGTCGAAGCCGGCCGCATGGCCGATGGCCTCGCCCTTGGCGAAGCGATAGGCGTCGTCGGGCGACTTGCGGACGTTGAAGATGTAGGCGTCGAACGACAGGAATGTGTGGACGTGCAGGTCGCCGAAGTAGGCGTTGCGGTCGGCGTTGTAGCCGGGCAGTCGCGAGCCGGACCCGGTTTCAGCCGCCGGGGTGGCGTGCGTCGCCGCGTTCGCCGCGGCCTCCGGGGATGCTCTTTTGCCCGACCAGGTCTGGGCTCCGATGGCCCCGCCCGCCACGAGGACGCCGACCGCTACGGCGGGTACGGCGTAGCGCATCGTCTCGCGCATCCGAACACCCATTTCGAACACCTCCCCTTGTTTCGTCAGGATTCTTCTACGCACTGGGCTCGTACCAGATGGGCGAGGACCAGGCCCGCTCCATGACGGTCGGCTGCAGCGTCGGATTGGGCGGCGTGCCGTTGCGCAGGGCGTCCCAGGTGGACCAACGGCACGACGGGTTCTCGAGCACGCGGACGTAGTAGAAGGCTCGCTGCTTGGGATCGAACGCCGGGTCGCGCCAGACGGTGCGCAGCTCGACGTCGCCCTTGAAGCGGTCGGTCTGGCAGGTCTTGAGGTCGACGGAGGCGCCGTTGTCGGGGCAGCGGCCGCCCGCGCCGACTTTCTGACCGTCCGAGCAGGCGACGTCGAAGACCTTCTCGCGGGCGACGCCGTTCTCGATCCAGCCCTTCACGACCTGGGCCCGCTGCAGGTAGCCCGACTGCGGGTCGCGGACGGCCCAGACCAGGAACTGCGGGCTCTTGCCCCTGGCGGGGAGCAGGTCGCCGCCCATGGGCACGCCGCGGGCATAGGCCTGGCGGACGGTGTCGGGGCGGGTCAGGAGGTCGCTCGGGAAGTCGTAGCTGGCGAAGAAGCGGACCTTGATGCGCGGGCCGGAGGTGGCGAAGGTCTCCTTGCGGCGCAGGGCGGCGTAGATCGCCGCGCGGCTGTTCTCCTCGGCCCAAACCCCCGCCAGACCCGAGGCGCCCCAGGTCTCGAACGGGCCGGCGGCCGCGGCGGCGCGGGTGGCTTGCCCTTCCCAGGACTTCGCGCCGCCGGGCGGGACGGAACTACGCAGTTCGGGGGTCGCGTCGATCCGACCGGTCTTGGAGAAGTAGTTGGGCTCCTCGACGCTTCCGGGGGCGGCGTTGTGGGTGTCGGACGAACTGATGAAGCCGAACTTGAACGGGTTGGCGCCGAGCTTCTCGCGGAAGATGATCCCGTCCTGCAGGGCCCGGCGCACATAGCTGCCCTGGAACTTGGTCACCGGGCGGTCGACGCCGATGTACCGCTCCATGAGCTCGAAGTTGGCCCACTCGTCGTTGGGCGAGAGGGAGGGGTGCGTCTCGGACGTGCCCTTGATCTGGCTGATCTCGACCAGCGGCTCGTTGCGGATCCGCAGGTCCGCATAGGCCTTGTCGATCGGCTTGCCGTTCATCCGCACGGTGTCGAACATCAGTCCGTCCGAGCCGTTCGAATTGTGCGGAATGGCCAGGGCCTCGACCCCCTTGGCCCGCCAGGCGTCCATCGTGCGCCACAGGTCCTCGGGATCGGCAGAGGCGCTGGCCGAGTACGGCAGGGCGGGGACGTTGGAGCCCTTGAAGATCACGTTGCGGTGCAGGTTCCGGCCGTCAGGGGCCGAGGTGAACTCGTAGCCGAGCAGGGTGGTGAAGCGGCCCGGCGCGTTGTGTCGCGCCGCGGCCTCCTGCACCTCGCGCCAGGCGCGCGAGACGATCCCAGGGTCGGCGAACGAGGAGGGCAGGGTGTTGGACTGCCTGGCCTTGACGAAGGCGTTGAAGGCCTTGGTGATCTCGGCAGGGTCCGTGCTCATCAGCCCCTTGGCGAAGGCGGCCATGGACTGGGGCGTCCCCGGGGTCGCCGCCTCACGGATCACCGACATGTATTCGGCGTGGTCGGTCACCGCCACGAAGTCCAGCGGGCCGCCCGCCAGCCGCACGGTGTAGCCTCCAGCGTGGCCGATCGCCTCGCCCCGGGCGAACCGATAGGCGTCGTCGGGGGTGCGCCGGACGTTGAAGATATAGGCGTCGTTCGAGATGTAGGTGTGGACGTGGAGGTCGCCGAAGTAGGCGTTGCGGTCGGCGTTCCATCCGGGCAGGCGCGCCGCTGCGGCGGGTTGCGGGGGCGCCGAACGCGGAGCCTCGGACGCGCCGCCGCGGGGCGCGGGGCCGTCCGCGGCGCTGAGCGCAGCGCCGCCGCCGACCAGGACGCCCGTGACGATCGCCGGAATGGCGGACTTCCACATCGACGTCATCTTCAGCCTCTCCGATCCAGCACCAGGATGTAGTCGGCCCGCACCATCCGGCGGCTCGGCGCGTGGTCACGCACCTGCTGCCCGCCGGTCCGCTCCACAAGCCGGTCAAGGGTCGCGCGCGCCGGCCCCTCGGCCGACCGGGCGACCTCGGCGGCGCGCTGGACATGCCAGAGGGTCTGGGCGGCGGAGGCCTTGTCGACGGTCCGGCCTCGCCAGGCGAAGCGGATCGGACCCAGTTGCGGGTGCACCTGGCGCTTCCCGCCGGTGCTGACGGGGGTTCCGGCAGGCGGATCCCCCATGGCGGTCAGCCAGGCCTCGAACGCATCGGTCTGGGCCGCCAGTTCCGGCGCGATGTCGGCGAAGACGTAGCGCAGAAGCGCTTCAAGGCTCGCGGGTGGGGCGGCCGGATCGATGTAGGCGTCATCCTGCCCGGGGAACTCGGCGTCGGCGAAGCCCGGGGCATTCATGCGCTCCACCCAGCGGAACACGTTGGGCGCGCAGGTCTTCATGATCGTCGCCGGCACGGGATCGCGCCCCAGATGGGCGAACAGCGGCCCCATCAGGCCGAAATCGGCGAGGCTGGGACGGCCGCCCAGGACGTACGGGAACTGCTGGAAATGCAGGTCCAGCAGCTCGAGGAAGCCGAGATACGACGCCTCGATGGCCGGGATAGCCTCGTCCGTGACGCCGAGACGCGGGAGGAAGTTGGCGAAGTAGCCCATCGCCTTGCGTCCGGCGGCGCGCTGGGCGTCGCGGTCGGCGCCGGCGTACATGCCGCGGCCGAATTCGGCCTCGAGGAACGTCTCCTGCCGCTCGCGGAAGGTCCAGCGATAGTGCATGGCGGCCGGCATCAGGAAGGCCGACCCGTAGGCGTCGAAGACCTCCGCGGCGAAGCGGAGGGTCGGGTCCGCCGGCGTGAGCGGGGTCTGTGGATGGTCGACCTCGAGGCGGTCGATGATCGCCGTGGTGTCCTGCAGGAATTCGCCGGCCGGCGTCTCCACCACCGGCACGACGCCGAGCCTGACCGCCGCGGTCGCGACCTGCCGATACCGGTCGTCGAAGGGCCGCCGTTCCTCGAACGGCAGGCCCTTCTTGATCAGGTAGGCGCGGAGCTTTCCCGTGAACAGGGAATGCGGCGTGCCCCAGACGATCAGGCGTCCCGTGGCGGCCATCTTCAGAACGACTTGGTGGCCCGCACGCCCCAGGTGCGGGGCGCGCCGACGAAGCCGCGATAGAGCGTCGCGCCGGTCGACGGCACGCGCACGCCGAAGATCGAGTCCAGCACCTGCACGAACTTGGCCCCCCGGAAGTACTTCTCGTTCGTCAGATTGTCGCCGAACAGCGCGACGTTCCAGGACTTGTCGGGGCTGATGAGCGCAATGCGGCCGCCGTAAAGCGTGTAGCTGTCCTGAATGCCCTGCGGGTTCAGGTCGTTGGTCGAGTACATGCGACCGGTGTAGGCCATGTCGCCGCGTGCGGTGACGGTGAAGCCGCCGGCGAACGGCGGGGTCGAATATTCGACACCCAGGTTGCCCTGCCACTTCGGCGCGAAGGTCGGCCGGCGACCGGTGAGGTCCTGGATGGTCCGGCAGGAGGTCGCCGAGTTGTTGCAGGCGGGCAGGCCGGGAGCCGTGCGGTTCTCGAGGAACACCGAGTCCAGGTAGGCGAGTCCGAAGTCGATCGATACGCCGTGGATGGGCCGGGCCTGGCCCTCGAGTTCGACGCCCTTGGCGCGGATCGAACCGGCGTTGCGGATCACGAAGCTCACTCCGTCGAACGAGCGCTCCTGGAAGTCGTCCAGGTCGGTCCGGTACGCGGTGAGGTTCAGCAGCAGCCGCCGGTCGAACAGCACCGACTTCAGCCCGACCTCCCAGTCCTTGGACTTCTCGGAATCGAAGAGGCGCTTCTGACCGAGGACCGCCGCGCCGCCGGCCGAGTTGAGCCCGCCGGACTTGTAGCCGGTCGAGTAGGTGACGAAGCCCATCACGTCGGGGGTGATGTGCCAGCTGACGTTCGCCCGCCAGGACGGCTGGCTGTCGTCGAACTTGAGCCGGGTGGATTCGGCGCCGCGAAGGATGCCCGCGGCGGGGTTCAGCACCGTCTGGGTGAAGGAGCCCGACTTCTTGTCCTTGGTCTCCCGTGCGCCGAGGATCACCTCCACCGTCTCGGTGACGGCGTAGGTCGCCTGTGCGTAGACCGCATAGCTCTTGGCGTTCTGGACGAACAGGCCGGGGGTGACGCCGATCTTGGGGCCGGCGTTGCAGGCGTTGAGCAGGGCCGGCGCCGCCGCCGCGATGGCGAAGCTGCAGTACTGGCCGCCGAGGTTGAAGTTCTCGCCGATCTCGTAGTCTTCCTCGAAGTAGTAGAGGCCGGCGACGAAATCGAGCTTGCCGTTCAGCAGCGCGCCCTTGGGCGACAGCAGCTGCAGCTCGTGGCTCATCGCCTCGCTGTCGAAGGTCGCATCGCGGGTCAGCAGGTCGAGGCGTGTGGAGACGACGTCGCCGTCGCGCTGGAGGTTCCGCCAGTCGCGGTAGGCGTTGATCATCCGCACCGTGTAGTCGCCGGGCAACGAGATCGAGAGATCGCTGGTCAGGCCGTACTGGCGATCCTTCAGGTCGCGGTGATTCACGCGATAGTCGAACACGCGGCTGGGCGGATAGCTCAGCGAGGTGAGCGGCGTGCCGGACCGGGCGGCGAAGTTCGTCAGCTGGGTCGCGGACAGGGTGGAGGTGTCCACCTGGTTCAGCGGGAACCCGTCGCCGTTCGTGCGGGCGTAGTCGACCCGCCCGATCCAGGTGATGTCGTCGGTGAGCTTCGCCCGGGCCGAAAGGCGGCCAGCCACGGTGTCGCTTTCGCCGTAGGTCTTGCCGTCGAACTGGTTCTTGGCCCAGCCGTCAGTGTCGTTGGCGGTCAGGGCCGCCCGCAATGCCAGTCGGTCGTTGACCGGCAGGTTCACGATACCCTCGACCTTGTGGCCGCCGAAGCGCGACGCCTCCAGCACGGTCCGGGCCGAGAAGCTGTCCTGCGGCGCCGTGGTCCGGAGCGAGACGGCGCCGACCGTGGCGTTGCGCCCGAACAGGGTGCCCTGCGGCCCGCGCAAGACCTCGGCGCTCTCCACGTCGAGGAAGGTGGTCAGCATCGCGCCCGGTCGGGGAATGAACACCCCGTCGATGTAGGGGGCCACGCTGGGGTCGATCGCCGCGTTCGAGCTGGAGCCGAAGCCGCGGACCTTGATCGAGACCCCGGCCGCCTGGGCGATGGTGTCGAAGCGCAGGTTCGGAACGAGCTTCTCCAGCCCCTTCACGTCGGTGACGTTCTTCGACTCCATCGCCTTGGCGGAGACGGCCATGATGGAGAGGGGCACGTCCTGGATGTTCTCGGCCCGCTTCTGGGCGGTGACCACGACTTCCTCGACGGCGTTCGGCGTCTGCGGTTCGGCGGCGAGCGCGTTCGCGGCGGGCGTGAGGGCGGCGATGGACGCCGCCACCATCAGATGGCGTGAGTAGCGCATGGAGTTCTCCCCGGTCGTTCTTATCGGTTTTGGCTCCTCGTAACGGCGTTTCGGGTTGCCCAGAAGCGAAAGAAGCGGCACACATCTATCGCCAAAAGCGATAGGTCCCACAGATGGATATCCGGCAGCTGCGCCACATGATGGCGATCCACCGGACGGGGAGTTTCGCCAAGGCCGCGGAACAGCTCGGCCTGGCGCAGTCCACCCTCTCGAAGAGCATCGCCCGCCTTGAGGACCAGCTGGGCCTGCGCCTCTTCGAGCGTTCGGGCGCGGGGGCCGTGGTGACGCCCATGGGGGCGGTGGTGATCGCCGGGGCCGAACGCATCGTCGAGGAAGCCGAGCGCCTTCGGCGGGATGTCGAGCTGGCGGCGGCTGGCGACCTGGGCGAGATCCGGATCGGCATGGGGCCTGCCTTCCGTCCGCGCTTCCTGCCCCGCTTCACCGAGGCGACCGTCCGACGGTGGCCCCGGCTGAAGCTGATGATCGATGTCGAGCGCCGCGAGCGCCTGATCCTCGACTATCGAGCCGGGCGTTACGACGTGATCCTGCTCGCCCACGCGGCAGAGCTGGAGGAACCCGAAAACGTGATTTCGGACCTGATGCGCGAACCCATCGTCGCGGTCGCGGCGCCGGACCATCCCCTCGCGGCCCTATCGAGCATCAGCCCCGATGCGTTTCTGGCCCACCCTCACGCCGCAGCCAGCGCCACCTCGATGCTGACCGCTCCGGGCGCGGTCCTGGGCGAGCGTCCGACCAGGCCCGACGAGCCGCTCATCCAGTGCAGCGACGACCAGACCGTGCTGGCGCTGGCGAAGGCAGGCCTGGCCACCGCCTTCGCCAGCCGGCACCTCGCGCGGCCGGAGATCGAGGCCGGGCGCCTGGTCCCTCTGCCTCTGGACTGGCGGCTGACCCTGAGGCTTGTCGCGGTCACGACGCGCGCGGCGCAGAGTTCACCTGTCGTGCAGGGGATCCTCGGCCTGGCCCGGGAGACGGCGGAGATCCTCCGCGCGCAGGAGGAGGGTTCCCACGCCGACGATGTCGCCGGCGACGCGACGGGGCTGGAGGGCGTCTCAGTGGAGCCGCGGGGTGGCGATCTTGGACAGCAAGAGAGGCAGTTCTAACCTGTGCCCACAGCGTGCTGGCGGCCCGGAAGGGATTCGAACCCCTGACCTTGGCTTTAGGAAAGCCCTGCTCTATCCGGCTGAGCTACCGGGCCGCGCGGGGCAGGGGATGGCACGGCGCCGGGCTTCGGACAAGGGGCCGGGGGGTCAGAACAGCCCGGCCATCAGGTTGATCGCCAGGGCCACCACCACGGTGTTGAAGGCGAAGGCCACCAGGCTGTGCAGCGTGCCCAGGCGGCGCAGGCTCTTGCGGGTGATCGTCACGTCGGCCGTCTGGCAGGCGACGCCGATGATGATCGAGAAGTGCAGGAAGTCCCAGTAGTCCGGCTCCTCGCCGCCGGGGAATCCGAGGCCGCCCGCGTCGTCTCCGCCGCCGGCCGCGGTGTAGTACTCGTGGGCGTAGTGCAGGGCGAAGATCGCCTGGACGGTCAGCCACGAGGCCGCCACGGTCCAGAAGGCGGCGCCCACGTGGATCGCCTGGCGCCAGCCGTGGGTCTGGCGGGCGAGGCTGAGCTCGGCGGCCATGGCCACGAGGCTGGCGGCGCTGGCGACCAGGACCAGCCCCAGGATCAGGCCGCGGCCCTCGTCCTCGCGGGCGGCGCGGGCGCGGATCTCATCCGGCGCGCGCCGCCAGACGGCGGGCGTCATGGCGGCGAGGAAGACAAGGCAGAAGGCGTTCCAGCCGGCGATGAAGGCGGTGGAGAGGGAAGCCTGCGGCCAGAGCAGACGCAGCACCCCGAGCACCGCGACGCCGATCAGGGCCGCCGTGCTCAGCCGCGGGCGGCTGGCCACCACCCCCAGGACGCCTCGCCGGTCACCGGCCATGCCCGTCTCCTCCCGCGGTCATGGGGCCACGAGTCCGCCCAGACGAAAACGCCCGGCGCGGGGGCCGGGCGTTTCCATCCTGATGTGGTGGTCTCGATCAGGCCGCGGCGGCGGCGGTCTTCACCAGCGACTTGTTGAGCATCGCGATGGCCGCCTCGCGGTCGATCCGCTCGATCGCGGCGACTTCGCGGGCCATGCGGTCGAGCGCCGACTCATAGAGCTGGCGTTCGGAGTAGGACTGCTCGGGCTGGTTCTCGGCGCGGTGCAGGTCGCGCACGACCTCGGCGATCGAGATCAGGTCGCCCGAGTTGATCTTGGCTTCGTACTCCTGGGCGCGGCGCGACCACATGGTGCGCTTCACGCGGGCGCGGCCCTTCAGGGTGGTCAGCGCCTTGGACACCACGCCGGTCTCGGCGAGCGAGCGCAGGCCGGCCGTCTTGGCCTTGGCGGTGGGAACACGCAGCGTCATCTTCTCGTGGTCGAAGGTGATGACATAGACCTCAAGCTTCAGACCGGCGACTTCCTGGGTTTCGATCCCTTGCACCTGACCCACGCCGTGGGCCGGGTAGACGACGTGATCGCCAACCGAGAATTCGTGACCGCTCTTGCTCATCGAGATACCTCTCATATGCGTCCGCGTCGCCGCGGCACTGCTGTCAGGCGCTTCCGGAAGCGACAAAACCACCCCTTCCGCGAGAAAGGCGCGGTTGCGAAATCGCTGTGGTTCGGAAGCTGACCTCTTAAGACACCCTTCGCCCGCTCCGGCTGGGGGAAACCGGACGGCTCTTCTGCTTTCGACCGGCACGGGCAGGCGCCTCTGTGTCGTGTCAGCTATGACATTAACACAAAAACCAGCGGAAAGAAAGGGTTGGGCCCGGCGCGCGCGGCGGCCCAAGGGACGCGTCAGGAGCCGCGGCCAGGCTTCTCGGAGAAGTACTTCTCGAACTTGCCGGTTTCCCGCTCGAAAGCTTCACGGTCGGCGGGCGGCTCGCCCTTGACTGTGATGTTCGGCCAGACCTTCGAGTATTCGGCGTTGATCCGCAGCCATTTGCCGTCGGCGTCGTCTTCGGTGTCGGGCTTGATGGCGTCGACCGGGCATTCCGGTTCGCAGACGCCGCAGTCGATGCACTCGTCCGGATTGATCGCCAGGAAGTTCTCGCCTTCGTAGAAGCAGTCGACCGGACACACCTCCACGCAGTCCATGAACTTACATTTGATGCAGGGATCCATCACGATGTAGGTCATGGCGGGCGCAATACTCCTGGCGCGAGCGGCGCGGGTTTTTCGCGGTGCGGCGCCCGCTTGTCAATGCGACCGACCGCCAGGATTTCTGGAAGCGGGGTTAGGCGGTTGCCTCCCGGGTGGCGCGGCTCAGCTTTCCGGCAACGTCGAGTAGAGCTCGCGCGCTTCGCTGGCGGGGCCGCGGCGGTCGCCCATGCCTTCGATGCGGATGGCGATCAGGCGGCCGCCGAGGGCGAAGACGAGCTGGTCGCCGACCTTCACCGGGCGGGCGGGCTTGTCGAGGCGGCTCTGCTGGCCGCCGCGGGTCAGGCGCACCCGACCCTCGTCGACGTACTTCGCCGCCAGGGAGCGGGTCTTGAAGAAGCGGGCGCGCCAGAGCCAGACGTCGGCGCGGCAGGCGTCCACGGCCTTCTCCTCGCTCACGACGCGGCGACCTTGGGTTTGCGGCGGCGACGGCGGGGGCGGCGCGCGGGCGGGGGCGCGTCCTTCAGGACGGCGAGGGCGGCGAAGGGCGAATGGGGCTTCGGCGGCGCGGCCTGCGCGGCCGCCTTCTCACCGCGGCGGCGCCAGGCCACGGGCTCGCCGTCCTTGGGGCGGTTGGCCGGAGCGTAGCCGAGGCCGCGCAACAGATCCTGGGCCTGGGCGGGCGTCCAGCCGAGCTCTTCCCGCGCGGCGTCGGCGAGGACAGCGCCGCCGTTGAGCCGAGGGGCGGCGCGCAGCAGCTCGTCCAGCCGCTCGAGCTGGGCGACCGGAACCGCCCAGCTCCGCACCGCCCGCAGGCCGTAGGCGGCGAGCGCGCGGGCCGACGGTCGGGGATGCGGCAGGAGGCTGGGCGTGTCGGCGGGCGGGCGCCAGTCCGGCGCCTCACGGCGGACCAGGGCCTGCAGAAGGGCCTGGGCCTCGGGCCGCAGGAGGCCCGGCTGGAAGATCGAGTGGGCGCCGATCCGCACGCCAAGGCCGCGCAGCGTGCGCCGCTCGACCTGGCTCAGCGCGTGAGTCTCGGCCCGGACCTCGGCCCGGTCGAGCACGCCGCCGGCTTCGGCGAGGCGGTAGGCGAGCCCGCGCGCCAAGCCCCTGACCTTGCCGTCGGCGATGGCCGCCTCCAGGCGGCGCAGCGGGGCCAGTCGCCGTCCGGCCTCGGCGGCCACGAACGCCTCAAGCCGCCGCGCCGCGCGCTGGCGGGCCGCCTCGTGGCCGAGGTCGCCGAGCAGCCGGACGCGGGGCGAGAACGGCTCGCCGCCCGAGACGACGCCCGCGACCACGCCATCCCACAGGACCGAGCCGTCCGGACTGAGCGCGAAGGCGCCATCGGGGGCGGCCGAGAGCTGGCCCAGCCGGCGGGCGATCTCGGGGCCGACCGCATGCCGGGCCGCCGCCCGCAGCGCCTTCTCCTCGAGCACCGTGCCGCCGCTCGCGGCCTCGAACGTCACGCCGCTGAGCCGGCCCACGAAGTGCCCTTCGACGGTCACGGCGCCGTCGGCGCCGACGCCGGCCAGCATTTCCTCGCGCACGCGCAGGCCGCGCATCAGCGCGCTGGTCCGCCGGTCGACGAACCGGGCCATGAGCTTCTCGTGCAGGGTGTCGGAAAGCTTGTCCTCAAGCCCACGGGTCTGCTGTTGCCAGGACGCGGGATCGACGAGCCAGTCGGGACGGTTGGCGACGTAGGCCAGGGTGCGGACGCTGGCGAGGCGGGTGGCCAGGGTGTCGATCTCGCCGTCGGTGCGGTTCAGGTGCTCGTACTGGCGCGAGATCCAGTCGTCGCCGATGCGCCGCCGCCGCTCGGTGAGCTGGAGGAAGAACGCCTTGACCAGGGCCACGTGCTCCTCGGTCGCCACCTTGCGGAAGTCGGGGGTCTGGCAGACGTCCCAGAGGCGCATCAGATTGGTGCGGTCGCGCGTGCGGGTCTTGACCGTCTCGTCCTCGGCCAGCGCCTTCAGGGTGGTCTCGTCCAGCGCCTCGGCGGAGAGCTTCAGGCCGGGTCGGTCCGGCAGGCGGGCGAGGCTCCGCATCAGGGCGGGCAGGTTATCGAAATCCAGCTTCGCGTTGCGCCACTCAGCGCCCGCCACGGGCTCGAAGCTGTGGTGCTCCACGGCCTCAACGAGGTCGGGGTCCATGTCCTCGGCCTCGCCCGTGACCCCGAATGTCCCGTCCTTCTGGTAGCGGCCCGCCCGGCCCGCGATCTGGCCGATCTCCTGCGGGTAAAGGTAGCGCGTGCGCCGGCCGTCGAACTTGCGCAGGCCGGCGAAGGCCACATGGTCGACGTCCATGTTCAGGCCCATGCCGATGGCGTCGGTGGCGACGAGGAAATCCACCTCGCCGGACTGGTAGAGGGCGACCTGGGCGTTGCGGGTGCGGGGGCTGAGGCTGCCCATCACCACGGCCGCACCGCCGCGCTGGCGGCGGATCAGCTCGGCGATGGCGTAGACCTGGTCGGCGCTGAACGCGACCACGGCGGAACGGCGCGGCAGCTTGGTCAGCTTCTTGGGGCCCGAATAGGTGAGCTGGCTGAACCGGTCGCGGGTCTGGATCTCGGCGTGGGGGAGCAGGCGGCGCACGAGCGGCGCCATGGTCCCGGCGCCCAGCAGCATGGTCTCAGCCTTGCCGCGGGCGTGCAGCAGGCGGTGGGTGAAGACGTGGCCGCGCTCGGGATCCGCGCAGAGCTGGATCTCGTCGACGGCCAGGAACTCGACCTCGACCGACAGCGGCATCGCCTCGACAGTGCAGACGTAATACTGCGGCCGCGGCGGAACGATCTTCTCCTCGCCGGTGATCAGCGCCACGGCGCGAGGGCCGCGCACTTTCACGATCCGATCGTAGATCTCGCGGGCGAGCAGGCGCAGCGGCAGGCCGATCATGCCCGACGCATGGCCGAGCATCCGCTCGACGGCGAGGTGGGTCTTGCCGGTGTTGGTCGGGCCCAGGACCGCCACGAGGCGGGGTGGCGCCACGCCGGAGGGCCGATGGCTCATGGCCTCAACGTGGGATGCGGGAGGGAGTCGGGCAAGCGCGGCATGCTGGCGCCCCGAAGATCGCCGTTCGCAGCATAGGAATTGCGCGCCGGCCGCCGCGGGCTAGGGTCGCGTTCCAATTTTCGATCGGGACCGCCAGGCATGACCCTCTCTCGCCGCCACCTGCTGTTCACGGGCGCCGCCCTCGGCCTCGCCGCCACGCCGCTGGCGGCGCTCGCCGCCGAAGCCAAGGCCGTCAACGATCCGCGGCTCGCGAAGTTGCTGGACGCGTTCGTCGACGAGATCCTGGCGGACAGTCCGGAGACCGCCACCAGCCTCGGGATGGACAAGGGCGTCCGCGCCCCGCTGCGCCGCCGGTTGAGCGACCTGTCCTCCGGCGGCCGGGCCAAGGAGCTGGCCGGCTACGCGGACCGCGCCAAGCGGCTGCAGGCGGTCCCCCGCGACAGCCTCTCGGGCAAGGACCTGACCACCTACGACACCGTCCTCTACGCGATGACGACAGGCGCCGAGGGCGGCAAGTTCGCGTACGGCAGGGACTTCGCGGTCCCCTACGTCGTCAGCCAGCAGGACGGCACGGTGGCCAACACCGGCGAGTTCCTGAACGCCCAGCACCTCATCGAGACCGCCGACGACGCCGAAGCCTATCTCGCGCGGCTGGACCAGGTGGGCGGGGCGCTGGACCAGGAGAGCGACCGGATCAAGGACGCCGCCGGCAAGGGCGTGATCCTGCCCGACTTCCTGCTCGCGACCGCCCTGGGCCAGGTCACCGACCTGCGCGCGCAGGACCCTGCCGCGACGCGCCTCGTCACGTCGCTGGTCGAGCGGGCGAAGGCCAAGGGCCTTTCGGGCGACTGGCAGGGCCGCGCCACCGCGATCGTGGCCCAGAAGGTGTTCCCGGCGCTCGACCGCCAGGCGGCCGTGCTGAAGTCGCTGCAGCCGCGCGCGAGCCACGACGCGGGCGTCTGGAAGTTCGCGGACGGGGCGGACTACTACCGCTGGGCGCTCAAGCTGCACACGACCACCGACCGCACGCCGGATGAGATCCACAAGACCGGCCTGGAGCAGGGCGCGGCGATCGACGCCGAGATGGACCGGATCCTCAAGGCCCAGGGTTACACGCAGGGCACGGTGGGTGAGCGGATGGCCGCCCTGACCAAGGATCCGAAGTTCGTCTATCCGAACACCGACGCCGGCCGCCGCGAGCTGATCTCGTACATCGAGGGCCGGATCGCCGCGATCCGCGCGTACATCCCCAAGTTCTCGAAGCTGGGCCTGAAGGCGCCCGTGGAGGTGAAGCGCGTGCCGCCCGAGATCGAGGCGGGCGCCAGCCTGGGCTACATGAACTTCGCGGCCCTCGATGGGTCGCGGCCGGCGATCTATTACGTGAACCTGCGCGATACGGGCATGTGGCCGCGCTACACCCTGGCCAGCCTGTCGATGCACGAGGCGATCCCGGGTCACGCCTGGCAGGGCGCCTACCTCGCCGAGCGTGCGGGCGAGATCCACACCATCGCCTCGCTGATGGGCTTCGGCGCCTTCACCGAAGGCTGGGCGCTGTACGCCGAACAGCTCGCTGACGAGTTCGGCTTCTATGCGGACGACCCGATGGGGCGCCTGGGCTACTTCCAGGCGCTGCGGTTCCGCGCCGCGCGCCTCGTCGTCGACACCGGCCTGCACCACAAGCGCTGGGGCCGCGAGCAGGCCATCGACTGGATGGTGGCCGCGACCGGCCGTTCGGTCGCCGCGATCACCAGCGAAGTCGACCGCTATTGCGCCAGCCCCGGGCAGGCCTGCGCATACAAGACCGGCCACAACGAGATCGTACGCCTGCGCGAGAAGGCCCGCAGCGCCCTGGGGCCCGCCTTCGACGTCCGCGACTTCAACGACGCCGTGGTGACCACGGGCGGAACCCCGCTGTCGGTGCTGGAAAGCGTCGTGGACCGCTACGTGGCAGGTGCGCGCAAGGCCTAGAGCGCGTCCCGGCCGGCTTGAATCGAGCCGGCCGGGGCGAACGCGCTCGAACCTCCGAATTAGAGTCCCTTGATCCCGTTCAAACGATCCCGTTTGAACGGGGGAGGCTCTACCGCGACAGCCGGAATCCCAGCGGCAGCAGGGCCTCGATCGTGTGGCTCTCCGCCGCGCCCTCGGCCGGCACGCTGACGACCTCGCAACCGGGGTCGGAGAACTCCCAGATCTTCTGGCGGCACCCGCCGCAGGGCCAGATGTAGCCGGGCAGGTCCGAGGCGACCCAGACGCGCCGCAGCCGGGTATGTCCCGCGCTGATCGCGGCCGAGATCGCGCTGGCCTCGGCGCAGACGCCCTCGGGGTAGGCCGCGTTCTCGACGTTGACGCCGTAGTGGATGCTGCCGTCGGCCGCCTCCACCGCCGCGGCCACGTGCACGCCGGAATAGGGCGCATGGCTGAAGGCCAGCCGCCTGCGGAGTTCGTCGGCGAGATGCAGCGGCGCGGGATCGGTCATGGCGGCGGGATGTCCCGTTCGGTCAGGGACGATCGAGACTATGGCCGCGCTTCGCGCTCGTCCATGCCGAGACATCGATTAGCTCTGCAACCATCGGGGATGCGACCTTCCGCCTCACGGGTTCAAGGCTGAGGTTAATGGGTTGGCAGGCGGCGCCCGGGAAACTGGCGGCAAGGCTGGACCAGAACCAGGGGCTACCGTGAACTTCAAGAATATCAACATCTCGGCCAAGCTGGTCGTGGTGTTCTCGGCGATGCTGGTGACCATCGCGGCGGGCGGGATCGCCCTCTATCTGAGCAATGCCGCCCTCTCGGCGTCGATCGCGCGCACGGACCGCGCGCAGAAGGTGCTGTCAGCGAACGTCGACGCCACGTTCCGCCTGGCGCGGCAGGAGAATTCGCTGCGCGGCTTCCTGCTCTCGGGCAACGACTACTACGTCAAGCGCATCCAGGAAGTGCACCAGCCGAAGTTCTTCGCCGCCCTGAAGGAGATCAAGGCGCTCGAGAAGGACGACCCGAAGGCGCTGGAGCGCGTCGCCGCCGTCGAGCGCGCCTTCGCGGCCTACGACAAGAGCGCGCTGCAGGTGGGCATCGCCATGGGCCGCGACCCTGCCACCCGCCCGCAGGCGGTGGGCCTCGTCAGCCCGGACGGTCCCGCCGACGCCGCGATCGGCGAGGTTGAAGACGCGCTCGAGCAGATCGAGAAGGCGGCTTCCGCGTCGCTCGAACGCGAGGCGGCCAACCAGGCCCGCGCGTTGCAGCAGGTCACGATCGGCCTGGTGGTCGGCATCGCCGGCCTCGCCGCCCTGGCCCTGGTGGCCGGGATCGTCCTGGCCCGCGCCATCGGCGCCCCCGTGCGGGCGATGACCGCGGTCATGCGCAAGCTGGCGTCGGGCGACAACGAGGTCGACGTCCCTGCCACCGATCGCCGTGACGAAGTGGGCGCGATGGCCCAAGCGGTCCTCAGCTTCAAGCAGGGCGCGCTCGAGCGCGTCCGGCTGGAGCGTGAGGCCGAGGCGGCCGAACGCGCTGCGACCGAGCAGCGCGTCGCCACCGAGAAGGAACGGGCGGCCGTCCAGGCCGAGCAGCAGGCCGTGGTCCAGGCCCTGGCGGGCGGGCTGTCGCGCCTGTCGGCCGGTGACCTGACCACCCGCATCAACACCCCGTTCAGCGGCGCCTACGAACAGCTCCGCGCCGACTTCAATGGCGCCCTGTCGAAGCTGGAGCGCACCCTCGGGAAGATCGTCGACGAGGCCGCCGGGATCTCGTCGGGCTCCAGCGAGGTCAGCCAGGCGGCCGACAACCTGGCGCGCCGCACCGAACAGCAGGCCGCGACCCTGGAAGAGACCGCCGCGGCGCTGGACGAGATCACCGCCACCGTGCGCCGCACGGCGGAGGGCGCTCAGCAGGCCGACGACGTGGTCAACAAGGCCCGGGCGACGGCCGCCACCAGCACCGACGTGGTCGGGCGGGCGGTCTCTGCGATGGACGAGATCTCCTCGTCCTCCAGCCAGATCGGCCAGATCATCGCGGTCATCGACGAGATCGCGTTCCAGACAAACCTGCTGGCGCTGAACGCGGGCGTTGAAGCCGCCCGCGCCGGCGACGCCGGCAAGGGCTTCGCGGTCGTCGCCTCGGAAGTCCGGGCCCTGGCTCAACGCTCGGCCGAGGCCGCCAAGGAGATCAAGGCGCTGATCAACGCCTCGACCAGCCAGGTCGGCGCCGGTGTCGAACTGGTGGCCCAGACGGGCCAGTCGCTGCGGCAGATCTTCGAACAGTTCGACCAGGTCGCCACCCTGGTCAGCCAGATCGCCTCGTCCGCGCGCGAGCAGTCGACGGCGCTCGGCGAAGTGAACACCGCGGTGAACCAGATGGACACCGTGACCCAGCAGAACGCCGCCATGGTCGAAGAGAGCACGGCCGCCAGCCACACGCTCTCGCGGCAGGCGGCCGAAATGGCCCGGCTGATCAGCCAGTTCAAGGTGCATCCCGAGGCCGGGACCCGCGCGGTCGGCGAGCCGGTTCCGATGAAGCTGGCGAGCTAGACCACGATCAGTCCAGCGTGCGGCGGTAGCGGGCCATGGCCAGCGCCGTCACCACGCAGACGAAGGCGGCCAGGGCGGCCAGTTCCCGCCACTGGTCGCCGATCCCCTGCGACTTGAGCAGCGAGCCCCGCACCACGCGCAGGAAGTGGGTGACCGGGATCGCCTCGCCGATCCACTGGGCCCAGGCCGGCATGCCGCGGAACGGGAACATGAAGCCCGAGAGCAGGATCGACGGCAGGATGTAGAAGAAGCTCATCTGCATCGCCTGCAGCTGCGAGCGCGCCACGGTCGAGATCAGGAAGCCCAGCGCCAGCGAGCCGGTGATGAAGAGGGCGACCCCGGCGCAGAGGCCCAGCCAGCCGCCGCCCATGGGCACCTGGAACAGCGTCGCGGCCATCACCAGGATGATCGCGGTCTGGACCAGACCGACCATGACATAGGGCGCCAGCTTGCCGATCATCACCTCGATCGGCTCGAGCGGCGTGGACAGCAGGGTCTCCATGGTCCCCCGCTCGGTCTCGCGGGTGACCGACAAGGCGGTCATCATCACCAGCGTCAGCGACAGGATGATCCCCAGCAGGCCCGGGACGATGTTGTAGGCGGTCACCGCCTCCGGATTGTAGCGGCGGTGGACGACCACCTCGAACGGCGCGGAGGGCTGGCCGCGGGCCGCGAGCGCGCCCTTGAGGTCGTGCGCCAGCGCCTGGTCCGGCAGAGCGGCGAGGGCGGCGACCGCGCCGCCGGTGGCCGTAGGATCGGTCGCGTCGGCTTCCACCAGGACCTGCGGCCGCTCGCCCCGTGCGACGCGGCGGCTGAAGTCGCCGGGGATGGTCACCGCGAACTGCGCCTGGCCGGTCCGGAGCAGGGCGTCCAGCTCGGCCGGGCTGCGCGCCTGGGCCACGAGGTCGAAATAGCGCGAGTTCTCCAGCGCCGCGATCAGTGAGCGGGCGTAGCGGCTATCCTCCTGCGCCAGCACCGCGGTCGGCAGGTGGCGCGGCTCGGTGTTTATGGCGTAGCCGAAGAGGGTGAGCTGGATCACCGGGATCGCCAGCATCATGGCGTAGGTCAGCCGGTCCCGGGTGAGCTGCTTGAACTCCTTGACCAGCACGGCGGTCACGCGGGTCCAGGACAGGCCGCTCACCGGACGTTGTCCTGGCTCTTGCCCATCAGCTGGATGAACACGTCCTCAAGGGTGGGCGGGACCTCACGCCAGCGGTAGCCGCGCTCGCGATAGGGGGCGACCGCCGCCTCCAGCGCCGCCCGGTCCGTGCCGCTGACATGGATCGCCGCGCCGAAGGCGGCCGCGGTCTCGACGCCGGGCGCGCTCCCCAGCGCCTGCGCCAGCTTGTCGGCGTCGGGCCCCTCGCCGTGCAGGGTGACGAGGCCGGAGGCGGCGATGACCTGCGCCGACGTGCCCCGCGCCATCAGCCGCCCGTAGGCGATGTACGCGATTTCGTGGCAGCGCTCGGCCTCGTCCATGTAGTGGGTGGACACCAGCACCGTCAGGCCCTCGGCCGCCAGGGCGTGGATCTCGTCCCAGAAGGTGCGGCGCGCCTTGGGGTCGACGCCGGCGGTGGGTTCGTCCAGCAGCAGCAGGCGGGGCTCGTGGAGGGTGGCGGCGGCCAGGGCCAGCCGCTGCTTCCAGCCGCCGGAAAGCGTGCCCGCGAGCTGGTGGCGGCGGGACGACAGGCCCAGGCGCTCGAGCGCGGCGTCCACGCGTTCGCGCCGGCGGTCGAGGCCATAGACGCGGGCCGTGAACTGCAGGTTCTCGGCGATCGTCAGGTCCTCGTAGAGCGAGAACCGCTGGGTCATGTAGCCGGTCCGCAGCTTCACCTCGTCGGCCTCTCCGATGATGTCGAAGCCGAGGGCGGTCCCCTGGCCGGAGTCCGGCGTGAGCAGGCCGCAGAGCATCCGCAGCGTGGTGGTCTTGCCCGAGCCGTTGGGGCCAAGGAAGCCGCAGATGCGGCCCTCCTCGACCTGGATCGTGACGTCGTCGACCACATGCTTGTCGCCGAACGACTTGTTGAGGCCGCGGACGTCGATGGCGAGGTTCGAGGACGAGGGGGTCACGGGAGCGGCTCCACATCGACCGGCTGGCCCGGGTTCAGGCGGGCGCTAGGGCGGGCTTCCACGAGATAGACCAGCCGGTCGCGGGCCTCGCGGCTGTAGATCACCGGCGGGGTGAACTCGGGGCGCGGGCTGATGAAGTCGATCTGGGCGGTGAGGCCGGCGGGGCAGCCGTCGCAGGCGAAGCGGACCGTGCGGCCGACACGGTAGGCGGCGAGCTGCTGCTCGGGCACGAAGAACCGCAGCCTGATCCGGTCGTCCGGCAGGAGGGAGAGGACCGGCTGGTTGGCCGGGACCCATTCGCCGGGGTGGAAGAAGACATCCTCGACCCGCGCCTTGGCCGGGGACCGCGGCGCGACGTCGGCGAGGCGCGCGGCCGCGCCGGCGACGGCGGCCTGGGCCTGGGCGGCGCGCGCGTCG
>JADHED010000268.1_pt1 | contig 70014 bp, 56 predicted proteins | sample 8952041 | NCBI WGS metagenome assembly JADHED01 (sample SAMN16124423, study PRJNA663239) | bioreactor sludge metagenome | isolation source: sludge (control) | place: India:Bengaluru | collected 2018-09-08 | reverse complement strand
GCCCCAAGGAGCGCACTCATCAACGCTTGACTAGCCGTTCCATATCACTTCACCATGGTGATCGGCCGGATCTGGCGGCCCGAGCGGCTCTGTAGACGGACGAAGTACGCGCCGCTGGGCAGGCGGCGGCCGGTGGCGTCGGTGCCGTCCCAGGCCGTCTCGTGGCGCCCCGTCGCGTGGGGTCCCGAGGCGAGCGAGCGCACCAGACGGCCGCGGACGTCCAGGATGTCGAGGGCCAGGTTGGCGCCGTCGTCCTGGGCGCTCACGGCGAAGCGCACGCGGATCAGGGGGTTGAACGGATTCGGGTAGGCCGACTCGATCGCGGCGCCGTGGGCGGGCAGGTCGTCCACGTCCGTGAGGTCCCCGGAGGGGGCGTAGTAGATCACCTCGGAGTACGGACTCGGCACCGAGGCGCGCTGCTGCTCGTCGAAACCGACCACGCGGATGCGGTACTCGTAACCGCGGGTGAGGGACAGGGTGCATAGGGTGTCGCCGGCGACCTCGCACAGGTAGGTCTCCGGGCCATCGTCCCGGGTCGCGTAGATCCGGTACAGGACCGCCGGCGCGAGCGGATTGCCGTCCTCGTCCTGCGGCGGACACGGGGCCCAGCCGAGAGGGACGTCCACGATCTGGCTCTCGGGGTTGCCGATCGCGACGCCGGCCATTGTGAGGAGGAGGGTGAGCGCCAGAGCGAGCAGACGAACGTGCGACATTATTGCAAACCTCGCGTTGAGGATTGACGGGCGAGTCCGCGGGGACATCGCAAGCCGGGGACCAACTCCTGCCGCGTCCGCGTGCAGGTCGATGATCCTTAGATCGTCCTCGAACCATCCGGTTACGGATTTCTTTATTGATAGAGAATATCGTTATTGCTTTCGTTTCAGCAAGTTGCATGGATTTGACCCGTATCGACTGGGCAATTTTCGGCCAGGGGCCAACGCGTCGGCCCGGGCGCAAGGGAAGACTCTGCCTAAATCAGAGTAAAAAAGGAAGGTTTAATTTGACGTCAGGGAAGATTCCGGCCGGCGGCGGTGGCGGATAGGGCTTGGCGCAGAACGGTTTTCTGCTATGCTGGAACCAATAACGACAAAAACGGCAGGAGAAGTGGTACTTTGCCGCACGATGTCTTCATCTCCTACGCAACTCCCGACAAGAAGGCGGCCGACGCGGTGTGCGCGTCGCTGGAACAGAAGGGTATCCGCTGCTGCATCTTCCCGCGGGACGGTATCCCCGGCAAGAGCTTCGCCGAGACCATCACCGAGTTCATGGCCTCGTGCAAGGTCGTCGTGCTGATGCTGTCGTCCCATGCGAACGCCTCGAAGCACATCAGCCGCGAGGTGGAGATGGCGGTACGGCGAGGGCTCACCGTCATCCCGTTCCGCATCGAGAACGTCCAGCCGTCCGGAAGCCTGGAGTACTGGATCGCGGAGGCGCACTGGCTCGATGCGATCACACCCGAGATGGAGCGAGGGCTGGAGAAACTCGCCGAATGGGTGTTGCCGCACGTCTCGGTCGTGAAGCGCCCGGTCGAACCGGTCGCGGGCCCGGCGCGAGATCTGCGTGAACTCTACCGCGCCGCGCTGAATGTCGCCTGGGCTGACGGGCGGCTTGCCGAGGCCGAGATCCGCAGTCTCGAGGAACTTGCGGGCCGGCTGGAATTGACCCGCGACGACCGCCAGGCGGTCGAGCGCGAGGTGCTCGGCGATTCGCTCGCGGCCGTGGCGGCCCACGCGCGGCGGCGCGCGGCGGCGGCCGGCGAGGCGGCCGGCGAAACCCGCGGCGGCCCGACGTTCTGCCGCAAGTGCGGCACCCGATCGCAGCCCGGCGCGAGGTTCTGCCGGCAATGTGGCACCCAGGTCCTGGCCTAGAGGAGGCAGCGCGTGTTCTGCAGAGATTGTGGCAAGACCATCCCCGACGATTCGGCCTTCTGCCCGGAGTGCGGCGCCAAGCTCGCCGCCGCGCCCGCCGGCGGACTGGCCTTCGGCGGGGCGGCGGCCCTCGCGGACACGCCGGCGACGCCGGTGTCGTCCGGGATGAACATCGGCATCATCGTGGCGTCGCTGTTCATCCCGATCGTGGGCCTGATCATGGGCTTCATCTACCTTCGCGATCCGCATCCGGCGAAGAAGAAGGCGGGCCGAACGTGGCTGTGGGTCGGCGGCGGCGCCGCGGTCTTCTGGATCCTGGCCAGTCTGGGCAACAGCGGCGGCGGGTGGTGACGGACGGCGCGCATCGCATCGCGCCGACGCGCCACGCGGAGGATCTCGCGGCGAGTGCGCCCGACCTCGCCTCGCTGCTACGCGCCAGTGCGGTCCAGTTCATCGCGTCTCGCTTCGAGGACGCGGACGCGGAGGCGGTCGCGACGCAGCGTGACTTCCGCCGTCTCGCCTCGCGTTCGCGCTGGGCGGTGCTGCTCACCTCCACGGTCGCCGCGCTCATGATGGTCGCCGGCGCCGCGCCGGGATTGTCCGTCCACGCGCCCGGCCAGGTCTTCGTGGTGCTGTCCATCTTCGGCCTGGTGATCGGCGGCCTCGCCACAATGTGGCTCTTCCGCATCCGGCAGGGCGAGTTGCTGGCCCAGTGGATGAAGGCGCGCGCGGTCGCCGAGTCGCGCCGCCTGGAGTACTTCCTCGCCGTGACCGAGCCCACCGCCGGCGACCGGGCCCTGAACCTCCAGCAGCTCGAGTATTTCTGTCGTCACCAGCTCGACGTCCAGATCGCCTACTATCGCGACCGCGGCGCCCGCCATCGCGCCTCGGCGCGCCAGGTGCTCTCCCTCGGCGGCTGGGCCGTCTTCCTCTCCACCGTGGCCGTCGGCGCGGCGGGCGTCCTCGGCGCCGTGAGCGCGCCCCTGGCCTCGCTCGCGGCCGTCGCGATCATCGGTTCGGCGCTCTCCGCCTTCGCCTCCTCGCTCGAGGCCGTGAACCAGGACACCCGCAATGCCGAGCGGTACGGGCGCACCCGCGAGACCCTCGAGCAACTCGCCAGCCGCTACGACGACGTCCGTCGCGCCGTCGCCGCGGGCGTCGCCGAGGCGCTGCCCCGGTTCGTCGCGGCGGTGCACGAGCAGCTGTCGCTCGAGCACCGGCAGTGGCTGGAGGGCGCGGACGCCCGCACGCTGGGACTGGTGGCCCTGGAAGAGGCGCTGTCCCGCGCGCGCGACAAGGCTGGCGCCCAGGGGGCGTGAGCGCCGTCGTCCCGATTTGCCTGAATACCGGAGATGTGGTAGGGGTATCGCGCTCGTCGCCCTGCGCACGTCAAAGGAGAGCGAGATGACCACCCTCGAAGGCCGCGTCCGCCGGTCGCGCAACAAGATGATCGCCGGAGTCTGCGGCGGCCTCGCCGAGCGACTCGGCTGGTCGCCCGATCGCTTTCGCATCGCCTACGTGATCCTGTCCATCTTCAGCGCCGCGTTTCCCGGCATCCTGGTCTACCTGGTGCTCTGGCTGGTGATGCCCGGTCCGGATGACTAGGAGTCCGGGGCCCACGCCCGCCGCGGGCACGCGCCGCTGGCCCGGCGCCGTGCGCGCCCTCCGTCACCGCAACTTCCGGCTTTTCTATGCCGGTCAGAGCCTGTCGCTGGTCGGCACCTGGATGCAGCGTGTGGCGGTCGGCTGGCTGGTGTACCGGATCACCGACTCGCCGTTGCTGCTGGGCGTGGTCAGCTTCGCCGGGCAGATCCCGTCGTTCCTGCTCGCTCCCGTCGCCGGCGCGCTGGCGGACCGCGGAGACCGGCGCCGCATGCTGGTGGCCACGCAGGCGCTGGCCATGGCCCAGGCCCTCATCCTCGCGGCGCTGGTGCTCGGCGAGCGCGTCGAGGTGTGGCAGGTGGTCGCGCTCAGCGCCGTGCTCGGCGTGGTGAACGGTTTCGACATGCCGATCCGGCAGTCGTTCATGATCGAGATGCTGGACGACCGCACTGACCTGAGCAACGCCATCGCCCTGAACTCGACGATGGTCAACGGCGCGCGCATGCTCGGTCCGGTGATCGCGGGACTGCTGGTGGCGGCCGTCGGCGAGGGCGTCTGCTTCCTCGCCAACGGCGTGAGTTACCTCGCGGTCATCGGCTCGCTGCTGGCCATGCGCGTTGCGCCGCGGCCGGCGCGGGGCGCGTCGTCGCCCATGTGGCAAGGCATCGCCGAGGCCTATCGCTACGTGCGGGACTTCGAGCCGATGCGGGCGCTCCTGCTGCTCGTCGGCCTCTTCAGCCTCGCCGGCATGCCGTACGCCGTGCTCATGCCCGTCGTCGCGCGCGACATCCTCGGCGGCGGCCCCGCCACCCTGGGATTCCTGATGGGCGCCGCCGGTCTCGGCGCGTTCCTCGGCGCCGTGACGCTGGCGTCGCGCCGCTCGCTCGCCGGGCTGGGGCGGGGGCTGGCGGTCGCGAGCCTCGGCTTCAGCGCGGCGTTGATCGCGCTCGGCTGGTCGCGCGGCCTGGCCCTGTCGTTGCCGCTCATGGCGCTGGTCGGTCTCGGGCAGATGGTGGTGTTCGCGGGCAGCAACACCCTGTTGCAATCACTGGTCGAGGACGACAAGCGCGGCCGGGTGATGAGCTTCTACACCATGGCCTTCATGGGCTGCGGGCCGCTGGGCTACCTGGCCTCCGGCTGGCTGGCGGGCCGCCTCGGCACTCCCTGGACCCTGACCGTCTGCGGCCTGGTCTTCGCGGTCGGCGCCGTCGCCTTCGGCCGGCGCCTGCCGGTGTTGCAGGCGAAGGCCCGCCCCGTGCTCACGGAGCGGGGCCTTCTGCCGTGACGGCGCGGCGGCTCAATGCGCGGGCGCTAGCGATCTCAGGTAGGCCACGACGGCGCGCGCGTCGTCCTGGTTGAACCGGTAATGCGGCATCGGCGGTCGCAGCGTCGTGCCGCCGGGCAAGGCGCCGGTGGTCAAGAGGGCCAGGGCCTCGTCGTCCTCGAGGCTGGGGAGGCCGGCGATGGCGGGAGCGGCGCTGGCCCAGGCCGGCAACGGCACGGTGGGAGCGAACGGGAGTTCGGCACCCTGGAGCCAGCGCGCCGGGTCGGGTCCCGTCGGCGTCATCGGCGTGTGGCAATCCTGGCACATGCCGACGTTCTCGACGAGGTACTTGCCGCGGGCGAGAGGATCCGCGGCCACTTGACCGGTCGTGCTCGCGCCGCTGTTGCAGCCCGTGGCGGCCCAGCCGAGCGCGACGAGGATCATCAGTGACCAGATGAGTTTCATCATGGACGTCCTTTTTCTTGGGGGTAGGGACGGTAATCGGATAAATAATATCGTGTATATCCCCCGCCGCCACCCGCAGCGGCGTGCCAAATAGCCGATAAGTTTAATCTTATTTTACTGTAAAGTTCGTCCATAGTCTGGTACGGTCTGTCTCGGCGGCAAGATCGCAGGATCGCCGCCGGTTCAAGGAGGACGCGACGCCTCGCTGGCGGGGGCCGGGACGCAGCCCGCAATCCCGGAAAGGCGGTACGTCATGAAGCAGAACATGCCCGAGAACCTGGACGCCAGCACGCGAAAGGCGTTCGGTGAGCTACTTCAGCGACCCACGCTCTGGGCGGACGAGATCCTGCACGAGACCCTCGGCCGGCGTGGCGGCCAGCCGTTCGACGTGCAGGACGTCCGGCACCTCATCAAGGACTATCTCACGGTCGTGTCCGACAGGATCAGGCGCGGGGATGCGCTGTAGCGCGCCTCCACGCTCACGGTCAATGACAACCCCGGTGCCGCTCGCGGCCCCTTCGTGATATGGAGATCAAGTCTTCGCGCGTCTCGGTCTACGAGGTCGAGGTCGACATCAAGCACTGGGACGCGCGAACGACCGCTCAGGTCCCGGGTTTCGCGGCCGCTCTCCTCGAAGCCCTGCCAACCACAGCACGCCACCGCTGCATGGCGGGCGAACCCGGCGGTTTCCTGGCGGAAGTGCGCCGGGGAACCGATTTCGCGCACGTGGTGGAGCACGTGCTGGTCGAGCTCATCCGCCTCGCCCATCCCGAGCGGGAATTCAGCGGCTGGACCCGCGCCGTGGGTGACGGCACCTCCGTCATCCACTACGGCGCGCCGGATTTCCTGACCGGTCGCCTTGCGGCGATCCTGGCCGTGGATCTGGTGAAGGCCCTCATCGCCGGAGATCGGCTCGACGCCGACGCGGTCGTCGAGCAGCTGCGACATCCGCTGGACTACTTCGCGCGCGCGGATGGCGAGGCGAGCGTGCCTGCCGTGGATCTGCCGACGCTGACGCCGGCGCAGGTCGCGAACCTCCGCGACCTCCTGGCGGGGCGCCTGCAGCCGCTCACGGGGATCGAGACGGCGTGGCGCGCGTCGTTCCGCGATTTCGGCGGCACCTACGCGGGGGGGATCGTCGACAAGCTGGCGGTGCTCAACGTCGATCGCTTCGACCGGCAGCTCGCCGCGGGGGATTTCGCCGCGTATTTTCGCGGCGTGCGCAACCTCAGCCGGTTGATCTGGCGCCATCGCATCCCGCTGACCTTCGTGGTTCACGCCGCGTGGCTGTACAAGAACCACCTGCTGCTCGCGGCGCTGGAGGCCCTCGCCGGCCGGCGGGACGAGCTGGCGACCGCGGTGAAGGACCTCGACGACTTCTATCAGATCGTCCTGCGCAACATCGTGGTCGCCTACGCGAGTCCCTACACCATCGCCGACGGCGAGGCCGTGCGCGAGTTCCGCGAGCTGCGGGGCCCGGACGGCATCGTCCTGGTGGTCGATGACGACGAGATGGTCCGGCAGGTCACCTGCGATCTCCTCGCCTCCCGCGGGTACCGCGCCCTCGCCGCCGAGGACGGGCGCCAGGCGCTCGCCATCGCGGCCCGGCACGCGGACGAGATCGCCGTCGTCCTGCTGGATCTGGTTCTGCCGAACCTCGGCGGCGCCGAGGTGGGCTCCCGGTTGCGCCACCTCTGTCCCCGGGCCCGGATCGTGATTTCCAGCGGATATCCGGCGGCCGTCGCGGAGCGGAAGTGGCGGGGAGACCCCCGGGTCACCTTTCTCGCCAAACCGTACCGGATCGAGGATCTGGTGGCCGCCGTGCGATCCGGCGGGCCCGAGGCGTGATTTCCACGCCCGCGTGGTGTATCGTTAGCCGCCACGGACGCCCCACGCTCACCGCCGGAGGACACCATGACGAGTTACGCCCGCGAACGCGACGGCTGGCAGCTGATGGAGACGACGGCCGACGGCTCGTGCCGCCGCGCCCTTCTCCTGCCCGGTCTCATGGGCTGCGACGTCGTCTTCGCGCAGTTGCTCGCCGAGCCCGCGCTGGCCGCCGCGGGCGTGCAGGCGATCGCCGGCAACCCACCCGGCTTCAAGGGATTGCCGGTGGCGCGGGACTTCGACTTCTCCATCGAGAGCTATGCCGCGCTGGTCGAGGAACTCGCCGCCGCGGAAGGTATCGACGTCCTCGTCGGGCACAGCTACTTCGCCAACGTCCTCATCGAGGTGGCCGCCCGCGGCACGTACGCCGGCAAGCTCATCCTGATCTCGCCCTCGCTGTCCCGGGACGCGGAAGCCAAGGACTTGCGCGACCTGGATCGCTTCAGCCGCAACCCGGCGCTGCGCGGACCCGTCTGGTGGCTCACCTACCTCATGATGAAGTCCGTCTTCAAGCCGTACTTCCGCGACCCCACCCTCCTCGCCGACGTCACCGCGGGCGGCAGGCTCATCCCGCGCGCCGTGGCCCGCCGCACGTTGCTGGGGTTCTTCGACCACCTCGACCGCCACGGCGATCTCGCGCCGCGCCTGGCCACCACCCGGATCCCCGTGCGGTACCTGCGCGGCAGCGAGGACGACATCGGTTTCACGGACGCCAACCGCGCGACCCTGGGCCGCAATCCGCTCATCGAGGTGCACGAGATCCCCGGGGCCCGCCACTTCGCCATGTGCGACCAGCCGGCCGCGGTGGCCGGGCACCTGGTCGCGATGTCCGGCTGACGTTCAGGCCGGCGACGGCCCGGGGCCGAACAACTGCTCGAAGAGCGCCGAGACCTCGGCGCCGGCGAAGTCGCCGAAGGCGCCGGCGAATTCCCGCCGCACCTGCCGCTGGCGCTCCGCGAGGACGTCGAGCAGGGCCTCGATGGCGGCGGCCTCCTCGAGGTCGTCCAGTGTCGCGAGGACTCCGCGCAGGCGCTGGCTCTGCACCACGAGGTCGTTGTGCGCGCCGAGGTTGTCCTGGAGACCTTTCAGGTGCCGCACCAGGCCGCTGGTCGCCCGCGACGGAAACAGCGAGGCGAAGAATTCCAGCAGGTACCGCAGCTTCTTGCCGTGGATGCGCAGGGCGTGCAGGTCGGCGGCGGTCGCGTCGTCCGTGATGGCGAGGCCGGCCTGCAGCAGGCGGCGCCAGCGGCGGTGGATGCGGCGGCAGGCGAATTCGCGGACGGGCATCCCGGCCGCGGGCGAGTCGGCCAGCCGGCGGCCCGGCGGCGGCTCGAGGACGGCTGCCCAGCGCCGCAGCATGCGCCGGTAATGGGGGTCGGCGAGCGTCGCCACCAGGGTCCGGTAGGCCTCCTCGCGTTCGCGGCGCAAGGCGGCGAAGAGCGGGTCGAGACCGGACCGCAGGTTGGCCGGCACCTGGTCGCGGATCTCCGCCTCGGACAGCAGGTAGACGTCGAGGTCGCGCGCGGGGCCGGTGAGGCGGCCCAGGTCGCGAAAGCGGGCCTTGAACTCGCGGGTCACCCGCTCCGGGAAGACCTCCTTCAGTTCGCCCAGGGCCGCGCGGGTGCGCCTCACGGCGACGCGGAAGTCGTGCAGGAACTCGGTGTCGACATCGGCGCGCAAGCCCGGCTCGTTCAGACGCATGGTGCGCAGGAGATGCCGGCAGATCGCCTGCGCCGCCTCGCGGGCGGTATGCTCCGGGGTGAGATCGACGTCGATCTTCGACGAGTACGACCTCGGCACCAGACCGCGGGCCGCGAAGGCCCAGGCCAGGGGCGTCTGCGTCAGGGGCCGCAGACCGGCGGCGGCCGCGGCGCGGCGCAGGCGGGCGGCCGCGCGCCCCGGCTTGCGGCCGAGGTGGATGGCCAGGGTGCGCAGCTGCGTCACGGGCCGGTGCTTCTCCAGCCGCCAGGTGGTCACCACCAGACGGGCCGCCACGCGGCGGTCGCGGCCGCGCAGGCGGATCACGCGGGTTTCCGTGCGCAGGGCGGCCACGGGGATCAGGGCCCGCATGTCGAGCCGCTGCGCGAGCAGGTCGCGCAACCGGCCGGCCGGCACGTCGCGCGGCAGGCGGGGCGGACGCGCCTCGTCGCACGCGGCCACCGCCCGCGCCCGGCCGCCCGTCAACGGCTCCAGACGGCAGGCGCCGGCAACGTGCACGCAGGCCAGCCCGGCGCGGTGCAGGCGCCAATCGAAGCTGTCGAGGTAGAGGCGGCGAACCTGCTGGGGCGCCGAAGTGTTCGCCGTGTAGGCGGTGCCGAGCGCCGCGAGCAGCCGCGCGGCACCTGTGGCGTCGTCGAGGAGGTAGGTGTCAGGCTGCATACCAGATGGTAGCACGATCAATCTCGCGGGTGCAAAGGACGTATGAGGCTGTTATCTTCCCCGCGGTATCGCGGAGGCTCGGATCAACCCTGGAGACGCTCATGGCTCGGTTCCCCTCGCGGACGCGGCGCATCGGCATCCTCACCTCCGGTGGCGATTGCCCGGGGCTCAACTCCGCCATCCGGGGCATCGCGAAGTCGGCCATTCATGACTATGGCATGAGCGTGATCGGCGTACATGACGGTTTCCGGGGCCTGGTCGAGAACCGCATGCTGCAGCTCGACTACACCAACACCAGCAACGTGCTCACCGTCGGCGGCACCATCCTCGGCACCTCCCGCGATCGGCCCAAGAAGATGCTCGTCGGCGGCCGCGTCATGGACATGACCACGGTCGCCGTGAAGAACGCGCGCGACGCCGGCCTGGACTGCCTCGTCTGCCTCGGCGGCGGCGGCACCCAGAAGAATGCCTGGCACCTGCACAAGGCCGGCGGCCTGGACGTGCTGACCCTGCCCAAGACCATCGACAACGACGTCGCCGAGACCGACGTGAGCTTCGGCTTCGACACCGCGGTGCAGATCTGCACCGAGGCCATCGATCGCCTGCACACCACGGCCACCAGCCACGACCGCATCATCGTCGTGGAGGTCATGGGCCACAACGCCGGCTGGCTCGCGCTCGCCGCGGGTCTTGCCGGCGGCGCCGACGTGGTGCTGATCCCGGAAGTACCGTACGACACCGAGATGGTGGCCGCATACCTGCTCGAGCGGCAACGCGTCTACGGCAGGAAGTTCTCCATCGTCGTGGTGGCGGAAGGCGCGATCACGCGCGCGGAGGCCGCGGAGGCCGAGGCGTCGGCGGCGAACCGGCGCAAGGCCAAGGCGGAGCGGACGGCCGCGGTCGATGACGCGACGGACGCCGAGCTGTCGCATGTCTCGCGCCTCGTGCGCGAGAATCTGGCGAGCCGACTCGCGCGCAACCTGCAACGTCTCACCAACACCGAGGCCCGGGTCACCAGCCTGGGCCACGTCCAGCGCGGAGGCGTGCCCTCGGCCGCCGACCGCCTGCTCACGACGCGGCTCGGGGTGCGGGCCGTCGAACTGCTCGCCGAGGGCGTCTACAACGTGATGGTGGCGGTGAAGGGCACCGAGTGCGCGCCCATACCGCTGGAGAACGTGGTCGGCCGCCGCAAGCAGGTGCCGCTCGACCACGAGTGGATCAGGACCGCCCGCCGCCTGGGGACCTGCCTCGGCGTCACCGAAGCCGAATGGCTTCGCCTCACCGATTGACACGAAGGATTCTTCATGGCCAGGAGCACCAAACGCAAGGGCAACCGTGCCAACACCCTGCCGGCCGCGTACGCGGACCGGCACCTCCTCTACCAGTGGTCCGTGCAGGCGCCCGAGTATGAAGTGCGCTTCATGGACCGCATCTTCCAGGAACGCCGCGGTCGTCAGGCTCTGTCCATGCGCGAGGATTTCTGCGGCACGGCCTTCCTGAGCGCGGCCTGGGTGCACAGCGACCCGCAACGCACCGCCGTCGGGCTCGATCTCGACGGGCCCACGCTCCAGTGGGGACGAAAGCACAACCTGGCGCCACTGGGCGCCGACAGCGAGCGCGTGGCCTTGCGCCAGCAGGATGTCCGGTCGGTCACCAAGCCGCTCGTCGACGTCGCCTGCGCCTTCAACTTCTCCTACTTCCTGCTGCATCCGGTGCCCGAACTCGTCGCCTACTTCACCAAGGTGCGGGCGAGCCTGAAGCCCGACGGCCTCTTCTTCCTGGACTGCTACGGCGGCTGGGACGCGCAGCGGCGGGTCACCGAGCCGCGACTGGTGGAAGTGGACGAGGGAACCTTCACCTATACGTGGCACCAGGAGTCGTACAATCCCATCGACAACACCACGCGCTGCCACATCCACTTCGAGCTCGCGGGCGGCGTGAAGATGCGCCGTGCCTTCACCTACGACTGGCGGCTGTACACTCCCGCCGAGGTCTGCGATGCGCTCAAGGCCGCCGGCTTCACCAAGACGATCGTGTACTGGGACATCTCGGAGGATGACGACGAGGACATCTTCGAGGTGACCGAGTCGGCCGAGAACCAGCCCGGCTGGCTGGCCTATCTCGTGGGAGAGGTGTGACCGGCGTGCGCGTCGCCTTCCTCGCCGACGTCCACGGCAACCTGGCCGCCCTCGAGGCGGTGCTCGCGCACGCGCGGGCCGAGGGCGCCCAGGAGGTCTGGAACGGCGGCGACATGATCGGCTACGGCCCGCAACCCGAGGCCTGCGTGACGCTCCTGCGCGAGGCCGCCACGCTCTCGATCGCCGGCAACTACGACCAGCGCGTCCTCCTGGTGCCGCAGCGACGCGAGAACTGGCGTCGCACCAAGCACCCGCTGAAGCTGCTCGCCTTCGTGTACGCGTGGGAGAACCTCTCACCCGCGAGTCGCGACTGGCTGGCCGCGCTGCCAGCTCTCGTCCGCCGGGACGTCGAGGGCGTGCGGGTGCAAGTCAACCACGCGTCGCAGGTCTCGGACCGGGAGCATCTGGGCGTCGAGACGCCGCGTGCGCGTTGGCGCGAGCTCGCGGCGTTGACCGACGCCGACCTCGTGCTGTCGGGGCACACGCACCTGCCGGTGCAGCACCGCGAGGGCCGCACGCTCTTCGTCAATCCGGGCGCCGTCGGCCGGCCCGAGGGCGGCGACCCGCGCGCGGGCTATGCGATCGTCGATCTCACGCGCGCCGGCTGCGAGGTCACGTTGCATCGGGTGGCGTACGACACGGCGGCGACCGCCGCCGCGGTGCGCGCGCAGGGCCTGCCCGAGGCCTTCGCCCAGATGTTCTTGCGGGGCATGCCGCTGGGCGAGGTGCTGGCGGCGCCGGGGACCGTGGAGCCAGATCCTGACGAGAAGAGCAGCTAGTCACGGGTTCCGCGTTCGTTGCGACGAACCTCGGGCCGCCTTTATATACACGACTTTGCAGGCACCTTTAGTGGTCTTTGTGCTAGGCTTCGCCCCGTCATACAGCTATTTGCCGAACCTACGTTGCGAATTCGATAGCTTCCGTCATTGACGAGTCCCGCCTGCAGCACACCACCTCGCGCCGCACCTCCCGCAGGCGAGCCTGAACGATTGCCGACAAGTCCCGCGGTGATGTGCAGGGAAATCGCATCGTTGCTCGCCTGGCTGTCGCTCACCGTCCCTTGCGAAGTCGATGGTGTGGGCGGTGCTACACCTTCGATGTCGAAGGTGTGGTCGATCGCGCCGCACTGAAACCGGGAGGTGCATGATGAGAACCGTGCTGGCAGTTCTGCTCATCGGTGCGCTGCTGCCTGGTATGGCCGCAGCGCAGGGCGAGATCGTGAGCTGGGGCTCGCAGGTCGTCGTCGGGGAGAGTTGGCTTGCGGGTCTCACGACCGTGGCCGCGGGCGGCGGCCACAGCCTCGGACTGAATGCCGAAGGGACAATCATCGCCTGGGGGCGCAATGACCACGGCCAGTGCGACGTACCCGCGCCGAACACCGGCTTCGTGGCAGTGGCGGCCGGGCTCGAATTCAGTCTGGGCCTGAAGGCCGACGGTTCGATCGTCGCCTGGGGCGCCAACGACTGGGGCCAGTGCGACATCCCGGCGCCGAACCTGGGCTTCGACGCCATCGCCGCCGGCTACTATCACGTCCTGGCCGTGAGGTACGACGGGACGATCGTGGCCTGGGGACGCGACGGCCAGTACCAGTGCGAGGTCCCGAGTCCGAACTACGACTTCATCAACGTGGCCGCCGGCGCCTTCCACAGCCTGGGGTTGCGCGCTGACGGGTCGATCGTCGCCTGGGGAGCCAACTGGGCCGGCCAGTGCAACGTGCCCTCGGACAATACGGAGTTCACCTCGGTGGCCGCCGGGTGGCAGCATAGCGTGGGCCTCAAGGCGAACGGCGTCACGGTCGCCTGGGGAGCGAACGAACAGGGTCAGTGCAGCACTCCCGCGGCGAACTGGGGATTTGTCTCCGTGACCGCGGGCGCCTACCACAATGTCGGCCTGAAGGCCGACGGCACCACCGTGGCCTGGGGTTGCAACGCGCAGAACCAGTGCTGCATCCCGCAGCCGAACTGCGGTTTCATGGCCGTGGCTGCCGGCCATTGCCACAGCCTCGGCCTGAAGACGGACGGTTCGGTCTGCGCGTGGGGCTCGAACGAGGAGGGCCAGTGCAACATGCTGCCGGCGAATGCGGAGTTCATGGAGATGGCCGCCGGCCACGACCACAACCTCGGGCTGCGGGCGGACGGTTCGGTCATCACCTGGGGACGCAACGACCACGGCCAGTGCGACGTGCCGGCGCCGAATGAGGGTTTCGCCGCCGTGGCGGCGGGCCGCTTCCACAGTCTGGGCCTGCGGTCCGACGGCTCGCTCGTCAGCTGGGGCGCTGCGTCGAGCGAACTGCCTGAACCGAATGATGGCTTCGTGGCCATCGCCGCCGGCGACCTGCATTGCCTGGGCCTACGGTCCGACGGTTCGATCGTGGCCTGGGGTTACCGGCCGACCGACCCGCCGGAGCCCAACACGGGCTTCGTCGCCATCTCGGCGGGCTGGGAACACAATCTGGGCCTGAAGTCCGACGGCTCCATCGTCGCCTGGGGACATGGGCCGGGTGAACCGCCCGGAGCGAACGCGGACTTCGTCGCCATCGCGGCAGGTGGCGAGCAGTGGCACGGATTCAGCCTCGGCCTGAAGTCCGACGGGTCGATCGTCGCCTGGGGGTCCAACACCTATGGCCAGTGCGACGTGCCCGTGCCGAACGCGGAGTTCGTGGCCGTGGCCGCCGGGTTCTACCACGGCCTGGGCCTGAAGGCCGACGGGTCGATCGTCGCCTGGGGACGCAACGACAAGCACCAGTGCGACGTGCCGACGCCGAACCAGGGCTTCGTCGCCGTGGCCGCCGGCCGCGACCACAGTCTGGGTCTGTTCGACCTGATGGGGGTCGCCGTCGAGCAGCCGTGGGAGCCGGCGCCCGAGGTGATCCCCGCGACGCCCGACGTCCAGGTGCAGAACCAGCCGAACCCGTTCAATCCCAGCACCGAGATCCGCTACTGGCTGGACCGCGCGGAGGGCGTGTCGCTGAGCGTGTTCGACCTGCGAGGCCACGAAGTGCGCTCGCTGGTCGACGCCGCGCAGAACGCGGGCTGGAACGCGGTGCGGTGGGATGGTCTGGACCAGACTGGCCGCAATCTGCCGACCGGCGTCTACATCGCGAGGGTAATGACGGAATCGCGCGTCGCGAGCTGTCGGATGATGCTCGTGCGCTGATCTGATCGTCACCGAGAGTGCGGTCCGTCGGCCGGGCCGCGCTCTCGGCGCTCCCGGCCGCGACTACTTCACCAGCACCATGCGCACCACGCTGTCGTAGTCGCCGGCCTGCAGCCGGCACAGGTAGACGCCCGAGGCGTAGCGGGTGCCGTCGAAGGTCGCGGCGTAGGATCCGGCCGCGAGGGGTTCGTCGACGAGGGTCGCGACGCGGCGTCCGGCGAGATCGAAGACGGCGAGTTGCGCGTCGCCCGGCTTCGCCAGCGTGAAGCGGATGGTCGTCAGGGGGTTGAAGGGGTTCGGCGCCACGTTCTCGAGCCGCGTCGCGCGCGGCGCGTCGTCGTCGTCGGGCACCGTGATGCCGCCGCCGCCGAGGGTGAAGTCGACGTAAGCGTGGGTCTCGAAGAGGCTGGTGTAGAGATAGCCTCCGCTGCCCCACTGGTAGGGGAACTCCTCGTCGTCGTTCGTTTCGAACCGCGACATGGTGACGTTCAGGCCGATCGCGTGGCCGCTCTCGAGCGTGAGGCCTTGCGTGGTCGGCGTGCCCGCGCCGGCCGGGTACCAGGTGAGGGCCGCGCCGCCGGGCAACGCTGCGGGGAGCCTCACCTCGGTCCGGTAGACGCCGTCCGTGAACGTCGAGGCGATCTGGGCGCCGGGGATCGGCCCGCGGTCGTAGACCTCGACGGCGTCGACGCCATGCGAGAAGGAGATGTGGTTGCCGTCGCCCCAGGTGTCGCCGATGTGGTTGTACTTGTTGTCGAGGTTGTCGGTGTCGGTGGCGCCCTCGACGTGGCGCACGGGCGATTCGTAGCGTCCGTCCTCGCCGCTGCCGTCGATGGAGACCTTGAACCGCAACCGGACCGACGAGGCGAAGGCCAGGTAGAGGCCCTCGTCGGTCCAGCCGGCGAAGGACTCGAGGGTGAACGGACTGGCGTCGGTGGTGTAGTAATACCCGGACCTCAGCAGGGGCCAGGCGGGTTCGATGACGCCGTCGATCACCGGCGCCGCGGCCAGTTGCGCGAGGTGGGGAGAGACCGCGTAGAGCGGTTCGTGGTCCGCCCCGTCGAGGCTGCCGTCGCCGTCCGTGTCCGGCAGGTTGGGGTCGGTGCCGCGGAAGTTGTAGCGGGTGTACTCGGCGAGGTCGCCGAGGCCGTCGAAGTCGGAGTCGGGGCGCGAGGCCAGGGAGAGGAAACGAGCCTCGTCCATCGGCACCCGGTCGTCCGCGTCGGGCAGGCCGTCGGCGTCGGCATCGGCACACTCGAGGATCTGGTCGTACGGCGCGGGGTAGTCCAGCCAGCCGTCGCCGTACAGGCGGTTGGAGACCGCGATGCCGTCGTAGTGGGCGGCCCAGTCGATGTGCACGCCCGTGCCGCCGACGGGATCCGGATAGGTCCAGGGGAAGTGGCAGAAGTACACCGGCGGCGTCGGGTCGCCGGTGCAATAGTCCATGCCCTCGAGGACGTGGTGGATCTCGTGGGTGAAGGTCCAGGTCAGGTTGTAGTCGACGCCGGCGACCTTCTCGGGGTAGGGCACCCGGCAGACGGTGCCGAGCGCGCCGATGGTGCTGCCGAAGACCCAGTAGGGGCTCAGGCAGCCGGCGAGGCCGTTGCCGATCAGGTAGGCGCAGTCGTACTGGTCATCCTGGACGCCGCGGTCGCGCAGGTCAGCCTCGACCTCGGGACCCCAGATGTCCGCGGGCAGGCTCGCGTCGATGAGCATGAAGGTCGGGTCGAAATTCAGCCGGCCCTCGGTGGTGCGCCAGTAGAAGGCCATGCCCTTCTTCGCGCCCTCGATGAACGCCGAGATCTCGTCCGGCGAGTAGGCGGCCGTGTAGATGGCGAAGAGGATCTCAAGGTTCTTGTGCCGCGAGAGGCCGGCGAGATTCGCCTGGAGCGTCGCGGCGCAGACGGATGACGACGCCGAGATGCGCGAGCCGCGGGCGTCGATGCCGATGACGCGGTACTCGTAGGTCTGGCCGGGCGTGAGGCCGCTGTCGGTGAACGACGCGCGCGACAGCACCCGTTTGACCACCGAGAACGCGCCGCCGGCCGGCCGGCGTTCGATCTCGTATCCGACCAGGTCGGTGCCGACGATCGGATCCCAGGTCACGTGCGCCGTGGTGTGATAGCCGGTCGCGTGGGGACTGCCCGGCGCGGGCAACGAGGCCTGCACCTGGATCTGGACCGCGTCGGACACGCCGTGCCAGGTGGCCGTCGCCGTAGTGGCGCCGAGGTGGCGGCCGACCACCTGGCCCGCCGCGTTCACCTTGGCGATGGTGGTGTCGGCCACCACCCAGTTGCACGACGCCGGCGGGACCGCGAGGACCAGCCCTCCCGTGGCGGTGGCGGCGACGTCGGGCGTGACCGTCCAGCCTTCGGCGACGACGACCGGATCCGGCGCGACGCCGAGCGCCGTGAAGGTCAGGCCGCGGGCGTAGCTCTCGAGGACCTCCGCCGCGGTGCGCACGGTGCTGCTGATGCGCACCTCGTCGAGGGTGCCGTTCAGCGATGCGCTGGTGCCCTCGCCGCCGATCTGGAACGTGGTGCTGGCGATCGCCGGCAGGTTGAAGCCGACATCGCCCTCGGCGCGCAGCACGCCGTCGACGTAGGCCTGCACGCGGGTCGCATTCCAGGTGAAGGCGCAGTGGTGCCACTGGTTCGCCAGCCAGTCACCGCCGACCGGCAGACCCGCCCCGCGTTCCGACGTGCCGTCGGGCCCGTAGCGGTTCACGATGATCCGCCAGTAGTTTCCTCCGTCCTTGCCGGCGAGGATGCCGCCCCAGGTTCCCCAGGTGACGGCCAGGTGATCCTGTCCGTCGTTGCCGTTCCAGTTCGGCCGCAGCCAGAACTCCAGCGTGCCCTGCGCCGCGACGATGTTGTTCGCCGCCGCGTAGGTCAGCTGACAGCCGGTGGGCAGCAGCACGCCCTGTCCGAACATGCCGCTGGTGTAGGACGTGCCCGTCGCGGCAACCGGCGACTCGCCGGCGGCGCCGGCCAGGGAGCCGTTGCAGTGCAGCAGCAACAACGTCGCGGCATCGGGGGTGTGTTCCTGGGCCAGGCTGGCTGCGGCGAAGAGGGACAAGCAAAGGCAGAGGGCGAGCGTGCGGAACACGTTGGGTGAACCTCCGCATGTAGACAGAAATATGTAACAGAATATCAATAATAATGAATTACACTATTCTATTCAACGTCGAAGATCCGTCAGGCTTGCATCATCTTCGGCGGCAACAGCCACACCAGGCGACCGCGGAGTTCCTCGTCGGGGTGGAGGTCGACGCGGGCAAGGCCGCCCTTCTTGACGACGACATCGCTGCCGCCGGTGATCTCGCCGATCACCAGGCTGAAGCCGGGCTCGTGTCCGACCAGCATGATGCGCCGGTGGTTGGCCGGCAGCTCCGCCAGGATCGCGGCGAGAGCGCCGACGCCGAAACCAGCGCCGAGGCGCGGTTCCTCCAGGACGCGGTCGGCGAGTCCGAGGCGGCCGGCCACGATGGCTGCGGTCTGGGCGGCGCGGGTCAGCGGGCTGGTGAGGATCACATCGAGGTCGAGGCCGAGGCCGTCCAGGCACGCGGCCTGGCTGCGCATGCGCACCTCGCCATCGCGCGACAGCGGACGCTGATCGTCGTCGCCTTGGAAATCAGGGTGATCGGCAAGGCCGTGACGCAGGAAGTAGAGGCGGCGTTCGCGGTCCATCAGTCCTTCCCCTTGCCGGCGGCGGCCAGGAACGCCTCCTGGCTGTCGTTCGCCTTGGCATTGCCGCGCTGGGCGCGGGTGTAGGTGCCGTCGGTGTTCATCAGGCGCGCCCGGCAGTCGTCGACCAGGTACGGCGCGAGGATGCGCTCGCGGATCCGGTTCACCAGGGGGCGGCTGGTGACCGGGAAGACCACCTCGACGCGGTGATCGAGATTGCGGAGCATGACATCCGCGCTGCCGAGGAAGACCTCCGGCTCGCCGGCGTTCTGGAAGCAGAAGACACGACTGTGCTCGAGGAACCGGCCGACGATGCTGCGGACTCGGATGTTCTCGCTGATCCCCGGCAAACCCGGTCGCAGCGAGCACATGCCGCGCACGATGAGGTCGACGCCGACGCCGGCGCGCGAGGCGGCGTAGAGGCGGCGGATGATCGCCTCGTCCACCAGCGAATTGCACTTCACGATGACGTGCGCGTCCTGGCCGGCCTTGGCGTGCTGGATCTCGCGGTCGATCAGCTCGGTGAGGCGCGGCCGCAGATTCAGCGGCGCCACGAGCAGCTTGCGGAAGCTGGTGAGCGCGGAGTAGCCGGTCAGGTAGTTGAAGAGGTCGGTGACGTCGGCGCCGATCTCCTCGTCAGCCGTGAACAGGCCGAAATCCTCGTACACGCGGGCGGTCGCGGCATTGTAGTTGCCGGTGCCGAGGTGCATGTAGCGCCGGACCCGATCCTCGTCGCGGCGGACCACCAGCAGCGTCTTGGCGTGGGTCTTCAAGCCGACGAGGCCGTAGACCACGTGCACGCCCTCGCGCTCCAGCATCCGGGCCCAGCTGATGTTGCTCTCCTCGTCGAACCGCGCCTTGAGTTCCACCAGCACCGTGACCTGCTTGCGATACTCCCGGCGCGCCTCGAGCAGGGCCCGCACCACCGGCGCGTTGCGTCCCACCCGGTAGAGCGTCTGCTTGATGGCGAGCACCCGCTCGTCCCGCGCGGCCGTGCGCAGGAACTCCACCACCGGGTCGAAACTCTCGTACGGGTGGTGCAGCAGCACGTCCTCCTGGCGGATGACGTCGAAGATGCTCTGGCCGTCGCGCGTTTCCGGGCGCAGGACCCGCGGCACCGCGGGCACGAACGGAGGGTACTTGAGGTCGAAGCGGTCGACCTCGGCGAGCAGCGCCAGGCCGCCGAGGCCGAGCGGTTCGGGCAGCCGGACGACGTCCTTCAGATCCGCCTCGAGGTTGGCCACCAGCACCCGGCGGGTGGCCTCGCCCATGTCCGCCGCCGTCTCGAGACGGACGACGGCGCCGAACTGCCGCTCGTAGACGCGTTCGCTCATGGTCTCGAGCAGGTCGGCCGCCTCGAGCTCCTGGATCTCGATGTCGGCGTCACGGATCACGCGGAAGGCGTGGGCGCCGAGGATGGTCATCCCGGGGAAGAGGTCGTCCATGTGGGCGGCGATGAGCTGCTCCAGCCACACGAAGTAGTGATGATGGGGGACCGTGCCGTCGCGCCGCTCGCCGCCGGACGAACGCTTCAGCGGCACCAGGCGCGGCAGCAGGGCCGGCACCTTGAGGCGCGCGAAGTGGTCCTCGCCGGCGGGATCGCGCAGCTGGACGGCGAGGTTGAGGCTGAGGCTCGAGATGTGGGGGAAGGGGTGGCCGGGGTCGTAGGCCTGGGGCGTCAGCACGGGGAAGATCTCCTCCTGGAAGATCTTCTGCGCCACCTCGCGCTGCTTCGCATTCAACTGCTCGAGGTCCAGGACGTGGATCCCCGCGGCGTCCAGGGCGGGCCGCAACTCGTCGCGCCAGACCTTGTGGGCCTGGCCCTGCAGGTCGGAGAGTTCCTTGCGGACGGCCGCGAGCGTCTCGGCAGGCGTGCGTCCGTCGATCGAGAAATCGACGACGCCGGCGCGCCGCTGCATGATCAGGCCGGCGACCCGGACCATGACCATCTCGTCGATGTTGGCGCCGAAGATGGACAGGAACCGCGCCCGCTCCAGCAGCGGATTGGCGGGATCGGCCGCCTCCTCGAGCACCCGGCGCTGGAACTGCAGGAGGCTGAGCTCCCGGTTCACGAACAGGTCGCTGGCGCGTGCGTCTTCCACGGTGGCACTCCTGGCTGGCCCCGAGTGGGTTATCGGCGGCGGCAAAGGATTATGTAGTCGGGGAGTATCCGGTGCAAGGACGCGACAGATCGCTCACATATATTTAACATGACGGCCGCGATGCCGCATCCGCCGCCGTTCCGGGAACGAGAGGGACGAGACCCATGAGTGAAAAAATCGAACCGCTCTGCAAATGGAAACGCGAGGCCTACGAGGAGCGGTTCGACAAGCTCCGGAAGATCGTGGCCGAGCCCAGGTTCGTCTGCTTGAAATGCGGCCGGGCCGCCGAGAAGAAGAAGCATCTCTGCGAGCCCGAGCCGCTGGAATGACGGCGTCCGGCTAGGCCGGACCCGCGGCGCCGCCGCGGTTCAGGAACATCTGGATGGTGTCGATCGGGACCGGGAAAATGGTAGTGCTGTTGTTCTCGGCCGCGATCTCGCTCAAGGCCTGCAGGAATCGCAGTTGCAGCGCCGCCGGGTGCTTCTCGATGATCGCCGCCGCCTCGCTGAGCCGCGCCGCGGCCTGAAATTCGCCATCCGCGTGGATGACCTTCGCCCGCCGCTCGCGCTCGGCCTCCGCCTGCTTGGCCATGGCGCGCTTCATCTCCAGCGGCAGGTCCACGTCCTTCATCTCCACCAGCGCGACCTTGATGCCCCACGGGTCGGTGGCCTCGTCGAGGATGGTCTGCATCTTGAGGTTGAGCTTGTCGCGCTCGGCGAGCAGCTCGTCGAGCTCGGCCTGGCCGACCACGCTGCGCAGGGTGGTCTGCGCGAGCTGGCTGGTGGCGAACAGGTAATCCTCGACCTCGATGATCGACCGCTCCGGCTCCATCACCCGGAAGTAGAGCACCGCGTTGACGCGCACCGACACGTTGTCCCGCGTGATCACGTCCTGCGGCGGCACGTCCATGGCCACCGTGCGCAGGCTGACCTTCACCATCCGCTCGATGAACGGCACCAGGATGATCAGGCCCGGCCCGCGGTTGCCGACGTAGCGACCGAGGCGGAACACGACGGCCCGCTCGTATTCGCGCATGACCCGCACCGAGTTGGCGAGCACGAACAGCACCAGCGCCAGGACGACGCCGACGGACATGTATGGCATGGCGACTCCTTCCGGATCAGGGTTCGAGCGGCCGCACGCGCGCGACGCGACCACTCACCTCCACCACTTCGATGCGCCGGCCGGGGGCGAGGGGCTCGTCGGCGCTGGCATCCCAGACCTCGCCGTGACAGACCACCTTGCCCGTCTGCGTGCCGCCGGGAACCGGGGCCACCACCCGGCCCTTGCTGCCGACGAGCGACTGCTTGCCGGTGGCCGCGGGCCGCCGCTGCGCCTTCACCACCAGCCAGATGCACAGCACGAAGAACCCGCCGAAGACGACCAGCGCCGGGATCATCACGCCGAGACTGATGCGGGCCCAGGGTTCCGTGGCGTCGAAGAGCAGCAACGAGCCGAGAACCAGGCTGACGAGCCCGCCGATGGTCAGACCGCCGTAGCTCTGCACCTTGACCTCCAGGATGAACAGGATGGTCCCGAGCAGGATCAGGCCGACGCCGGCGATATTCACGGGCAGCGTCTGGAACGCGAACAGCGCGAGCAGCAGGCAGATGCCGCCCAGGATGCCCGGCACCAGCGCCCCCGGGTTGCTCAGCTCGAAGAACAACCCGTAGATGCCGAGCAGCATGAGGATGTAGGCCAGATTCGGGTCGGCCAGACGCTTGAGCAGGTTCTGCCGCCAGCTCATCTCGTACCATTGCATCTCGGCACCGCGCGTGCGCAGGGTGCGCGGCGCCTCGTCGATGATCACCTGCCGGCCGTCGAGGCTGTCGAGCAACGCCGGCAGCGTCGGCGCCACGAGGTCGATCACGTCCCGCGCCACCGCCTCCTCCGCGGTGACGTTTGCCGCGGACACGACGAACGCCCGCGCGAGCTCGGCGTTGCGGCCGCGCTCGGCGGCGATCGCCGCGATGTAGGCGCTGGCGTCGTTCATGATCTTGTGCGCCATGGTGGAGTCCGGGATCGCGCCGCCCAGCTGCACGGGACTGGCCGAGCCCAGGTTGGTGCCGGGGGCCATGGCGGCGACGTGCGCGGCGAGGGCGATGAAGGCGCCGGCGCTGGCGGCGCGGCTGCCCGCCGGCGCCACGTAGACCACCACCGGTACGCCCGCGGCGAGCTCGCGCTTGACGATCTCGCGCATCGAGGAGTCGAGCCCGCCCGGCGTGTCGAGGCGCAGGATCAGGGCCGCGGCGCCGGCTTCCTCGGCGCGCTGGATGCCGCCGACGATGTACTCGGACGCCGCCGGGGTGATCGCGCCTTCGTAGGTGAGGACATGGACCACCTCGGCCGCCGCCGTCGTTGCCGCGACGACCGCGAGGACCGCGAGGATCGAGGCGATGAACCGCTGCATCCGGGTTCCTCCTGCACCGACATGGTAGCGCAAGTTCCGCCGGCGATGGAGAAAGGAATGCCCGTTGCCGGCGCCGGCGAGTACGGGTTCCTTGGGTGCAGGAGGTGGAGATGCGCGTGGTCCTGGCGATTCCCGTCCTGATGCTGACCCTGCTCGGCGCCGGCATACCCCCGAACGTGGCCGTGCGCCTGGTCCCGGGGGAGTCCGCGCTGGCGCCCGGGCGGACCACCGAGGTCGGCGTCGTCCTGGCCCTGCCGCAGGGGTGGCATACCTACTGGGACGGTCTGAACGACTCCGGCTTTCCGCCCCGGCTGGTGTGGGAACTGCCGGCAGGGTTTACCGCAGGTGAACCGACTTGGCCGGCGCCGCAGCGGCATGTCACCGCCGGCGAGATCCTCGACCACGTGCTCGCGGGCGAGGTGGTGGCGGTGGTGCCGGTCACCTCGCCGGCCGGGCTCGCGCCGGGCGGCCGCGTCACCCTGCGTTGCCGGGTCGAGTGGCTGGTCTGCCGGGACGTCTGCGTGCCGGGCCGCAGCGAGGCGGTATGCGAACTGGCCGTCGTCCCGCCGACCCAGGTGCGCGAGGATCTCGCCGGGGCGAAGGTCCTGGCGGCCGCCCGGGCCGGCCAACCTCGCCCTTTGCCGGCGGGGGGCGCGGTGCGGTGGCGGCGAGACGCGAATATCCTGACCATCGAGGCGCCGGGAGCTCGACACCTGGCGCTGATGCCGCAGGGGGACAGCGCGCGACCCGTCGATCTGCTCGGCCAAGGGGCAGGCGACGGCGAGCGCCTGCAACTCGCGCTGCGTCCGGAAGACGCCGGGCGCGCCGTGCGCGGGGTGCTGGCCGTGGACGCGGTCACCTACTGGCGACTCGACATACCTCCGGAGGACCAACGATGAATCGTCGACATCCTCGCCGCGCCGCGCTGGCCGCGGCCTTGACCCTGTTCTGCGTCATTCCCGTGGCGGCCAGGGCGGCTGCCGTGGTGGGCGAGCGCGCCCCCGACTTCACCCTGACCGACACCGAGGGCAAGCCCCACACGCTCGCGGAACTCGTGAACGCCAAGCAGATCGTCGTCCTGGAGTGGTTCAATCCAGACTGTCCGTTCATCCTCAAGCACCACGTCCACAACCACACCATGACCGACCTCGCCGCCCGCTACCGCGAGCAGGGTGTGGTCTGGCTGGCCGTCAACTCGGCGGCGGCGGGCAAGCAGGGCGCCGGTCTCGAACGCAACCAGAAGGCGCGCGAGGAATACGAGATGGACTTCCCGGTGCTGATGGACGAGAGCGGCGCCGTCGGCAAGGCCTACGGAGCCAAGACCACCCCGCACATGTTCGTGATCGCCGCCGACGGGACGCTCGCCTACGCCGGCGCCATCGACGACGACCGGAGTCCGAGCACACCCGGCAAGATCAACCACGTCGCGGTCGCGCTCGACGCCCTGCTCGCCGGCAAACCTGTGCCGGTCAAGGAAACCCAGGCCTACGGCTGCAGCGTGAAGTACGGATCCTGATCGCCGAGGGGCGCCCGCATAAGCGGGCGCCTTCACTCCCCTTTTGTTTATATTTCAACAGATTTGTTCAGGATTTAACGTCTTGAGTCCACGCGGGGTTGCGTTGCTTCAATCGCGGCTGCGCGGCCGTAAATCCCGGTTTTGTTTGGATCTAGTTCCCGAAGATCGCCGACTTTTTTCTTTGATCTCCCCTGCCTGCTGCCTACTTTTCCGTCTACCGGCGACCGTGGCAAGCAATTTGATAGGCTTAGTCGTGCCTTTGGCTGGACAAGCTGCCAATCAATTAACAAGTCGCCGCCCGTTCCACAGGAGGACGACATGACGCCCGGGAATCCTCTGAAACTCGCCGCACAGGGTTGCAAATGCGAGGACCTCACCGAAGAGCAGAAATACGCGCGCCTGGACGACATCCTCGCGCTCTACAAGGATCTCCCCGGCAGTCTGATCAACTGCCTGTACGTCGCGCAGACCATCTTCGGCTACCTGCCGGACGAGGTCCTGTCGCACGTCGCGCAGCGTCTCGAGATGCCCACGGCCCGCGTCGCCGGCGTCGCGTCGTTCTACTCCTTCTTCAGCCGCTTCCCGCGCGGCAAGCACACGGTGAAGGTCTGCCTGGGCACCGCGTGCTACGTGCGCGGCGGTAAGCAGATCATGGAGAAACTGGTCCATGAACTCGGCATCAAGGCCGGGGAAACCACGCCTGACGGCCAGTTCACGCTCGCCGTCGTCCGCTGCATCGGCGCCTGCGCGCTGGCGCCGGTGATGGTCATCGACGAGGACACGCACCGGCGCGTGCGGCCGGCCCGGGCCGCCGAGATCATCGAACCGTACCGGGTCACCAACGTGCAGGTCAGGGAGGCGAGCTGATGACGCGCATCAAGTCGGAAATGGACCTGCGACAGATCCGCGAGAACAAGGCCATCGATGTCGTCTCGCGCTGCATCGGCGGCAACTCGCCGCGGCTCCAGGTGCTGGTGTGCGGCGAGACCGGTTGCGTCTCGTCCGGGTGCAAGGCGGTGCAGGAGGCCCTGCGGGCGGAGATCGCGAAGCATGACGACCTCGCCGAGCGCGTCGTCCTGGTCCAGACGGGCTGCATCGGCAGCTGCGAGCTGGGACCCGTCGCCGTGGTCTACCCGGAGGGCGTCCTCTACACCAGCCTGACCGCCGCGGACGCGCCGACGATCGTCGAGCAGCACCTCCTGGGCGGCCGGGTCGTGATGGAGAAGGTCTACGAGGATGCGACCACCGGCCAGCGGATCCCCATCATCGAGGATATTCCGTTCTTCAAGCGCCAGGTGAAGTTCGCCCGCAAGTGGGCCGGCATCATCGACCCCGAGAACCTCGACGAGTACATCGCCGTCGGCGGCTACGAGGCCCTGCTCAAGGCGATCCTCCACGACACGCCGACGCACGTCGTCGACCAGATCAAGCTCTCGGGCCTGCGCGGGCGCGGGGGCGGCGGCTTCCCCACCGGCGTGAAGTGGGAGCTGACCCAGAAGGCGACCAGCCGCGACGGACGCAAGTTCGTGGTCTGCAACGCCGACGAGGGCGACCCCGGCGCGTTCATGGACCGCAGCCAGCTCGAGGGCCTGCCGCACAGCGTGCTCGAGGGCATGGCCATCTGCGGCTACGCCGTCGGCGCCAGCCACGGGTTCATCTACTGCCGCGCCGAGTACCCGCTGGCGATCGACCGCCTGGAGCTGGCCATCGCGCAGGCGCGCGAATACGGCCTGCTCGGCAAGGACATCGCCGGCAGCGGCTTCGACTTCGACATCGAGGTGCGCATGGGCGCCGGCGCCTTCGTCTGCGGCGAGGAGACGGCGCTGATCGCGTCGATCGAGGGCCGACGCGGCGAGCCGCTGCCGAAGCCCCCGTTCCCGGCCGACGAGGGCGTGTGGGGCTGTCCCACCGTCGTCAACAACGTCGAGACGTACGGCAACGTGCCGCGCATCCTGTTCGAGGGCGCCGAGCACTACGCCAAGCTGGGCACCGAGTCGAGCAAGGGCACCAAGATCTTCGCGCTGGCCGGCGCCGTGAAGAACGTCGGCCTGGTCGAGGTGCCGATGGGCATCACCCTCGGCGACATCATCTACGACATCGGCGGCGGCATCCTCGGCGACAAGGAGTTCAAGGCGGCGCAGATCGGCGGCCCCTCGGGCGGCTGCCTGCCCCGCCACCTGCTCAACGTCAAGGTGGACTACGAGAGCCTCAAGGAAGTCGGCGCCATGATGGGCTCCGGCGGCCTCATCGTCATGAACGAGGACACCTGCATGGTGGACCTCGCCAAGTTCTTCATGGAGTTCATCCAGGAGGAGAGCTGCGGCAAGTGCCCGCCGTGCCGCATCGGCACCCGGCGCATGCTGCAGATCCTCGAGCGGATCACCTCCGGCGAGGGTCGCGAGGGCGACATCGAGGAGCTCATCGCCCTCGGCGAGGACATCCGTCGCACCTCGATCTGCGGTCTCGGCCAGACGGCGCCCAACCCGGTGCTGTCGACCATCAAGAACTTCCGCGAGGAATACGAAGAGCACATCCACAGGAAGAAGTGCCGCGCCGGCGTCTGCGGCGATCTGGTCTACGCACCGTGCCAGAACGCCTGCCCGGCCGGGGTCAACGTGCCGGCCTTCGTCAACCTGGCGAAGGAAGGCCGCTACCGCGAGGCCCTCGAGGCGCATCTCGACCGCAACCCGTTCCCGATGGCCTGCGGCATGGTGTGCACCCACACCTGCGAGGACAAGTGCCGCCGCGCCGCCATGGACGCGCCGGTCGCCGTCCGCGAGATCAAGCGCTTCATGACCCAGATGGGCGGCCACAGCGGTTCCTACCCGATGCCCACGGCGATGCGCCGGCCGGGCAACGAGGTCAAGAGCGTCGGCATCATCGGCGGCGGCCCGTCGGGACTCACCGCGGCGTACTTCCTGCGCCGCCTCGGCCACAGCGTCATGGTCTACGAGATGCAGGACAAGCTCGGCGGCATGATGCGCTACGGCATCCCCGAGTACCGCTATCCGAAGGCGGTCCTGGACCAGGAGATCCGCAACATCCTGGACATGGGCGTCGGCCATCGCCTCAGCTGCAAGATCGGTCGCGACCTCACCATGAAGGACCTCAAGAAGCAGCACGACGCCGTCGTGGTCGCCATCGGCGGCTGGAAGGGCGTCGGCCTCAACCTCGCCAACGAGGACGCCGACGGCGTGCAGGCCGGCATCGAGTTCCTCTGGCTGGTGGCCCACGGCGACCTGAAGCGCCTGCGCGGCAAGGTCATCGTCATCGGCGGCGGCAACACCGCCATCGACTGCGCCCGCAGCGCCCTGCGCCTCGGCGCCACCGACGTGATGGTCGCCTACCGGCGCACCATCGACCAGATGCCCGCCGAGGAGGAGGAGATCGCCGAGCTGCTCGAGGAGGGCATCAAGATCCAGGAGCTCACCGACATCGACGAGATCCTGGTGGACGACCGCGGCTGCGTCCGCGGCATCCGCGCCCGCCTGCAGGAACTCGGGTCCTTCGACGCCTCCGGACGCCGTCGCCCGCGGCCCAAGGAGGGGCACGACAGCGAGGTCGTGTTCGAGTGCGAACACCTGCTGACTGCGATCAGCCAGAAGATCGACCTCGAGTTCGCGCCGGAGCTGGAGGCGCACCGCAACGGCACGCTGAAGATCGACCCGCGCACCTTCCGCACCAGCGATCCGCAGGTGTGGGGCTCGGGCGACGTGTTGACCCTCGCCAACCTGCCGGTCGCGATCGGCCACGGCGAGGAGGTGGCAGTCTCCATCGAGCAGACCCTCAACCCCGGCAAGATCAAGAGCTTCCCGTGGCGCGAGGTCCACAGCCCGGACGTGCCGTTCGATCCCGACGCCGACCCGGTCGACCGGCCGCGCGTGCAGACGGAGTACTCGTCCGTCGAGGATCGCATCACGAACTTCCTCCTGGTCAACCGCGGCGTGAACTGGGACGATGCCATCCGCAAGGAAGCGGCCCGTTGCCTGCGCTGCGATTACCGGGAAGCCTGCAACTAGCCGAGGGGTGAGACCATGAGCGACACCGTGAAACTGACGATCGACCACATCGACGTCGAGGTCCCGCGCGGGACGACGGTCCTCGAGGCCGCCCGCAAGATCGGCCTGAAGATCCCGACGCTCTGCCACCTCGAGGGCGTGCACCAGCAGGGCGTCTGCCGCGTGTGCGTCGTCGAGCTGGAGGGCAGACCCAACCTGCTCGCGAGCTGCGTCCTGCGGGCCGCCAACGGCATGCGCATCCGCACCAATTCGATGCGGGTGCTGCGCGCGCGCAACACGGCCTTCGAGCTGATCCTCTCGGACCACCACAAGGACTGCCTCAGCTGCGCCCGCAACACGGATTGCGAGCTGCAGGAGATGGCGATGCACCTCGGCGTCGACGCCGAGCGCTTCCCGCAGGATCTCAGCACGCCGCGCGTCATCGACATGTCCAGCCCGTCGCTGGTGCGCGACAGCGGCAAGTGCATCCTCTGTCGTCGCTGCGTCTCGGTCTGCGAGGCCATCCAGACCGTGGGCACCATCGGCGTGCAGGAGCGCGGCAGCGACTCCGTGGTCGCGCCCGCGTTCGTGGGCCTCGGCGACGCCGTCTGCGTCAACTGCGGGCAGTGCGCGGCCGTCTGTCCCGTGAACGCGATCTACGAGCGCGATCACATCCACCCGGTCGAGCAGGCCATCATCGACCCGGACCGGCACGTGGTGGTGCAGACCGCCCCGGCGATCCGCGCCGCCATCGGCGAGACCATGGGCATGCCGCCCGGCAGCCTGGTCACCGGCAAGCTGGCCACCGCGCTCAAGATGATGGGCTTCGACGCCGTCTTCGACACCAACTGGAGCGCCGACCTGACCATCCTCGAGGAGGGCATGGAGCTGCTGGGCCGCCTGCACCGCGCGCTGGTGGACAAGGATCCCGGCGTCGCCCTGCCGATGATGACCAGCTGCTCGCCAGGCTGGGTGAAGTTCCTCGAGCACTTCTTCCCGGGCCTGACGCCCAACCTCTCGACGGCCAAGTCGCCGCAGCAGATGCTCGGCACGGTCATCAAGACGTACTACGCGCAGAGCCACGGCCTGCAGCCCGAGGACATCACCGTGGTCGCGGTGATGCCGTGCACGGCGAAGAAGTTCGAGGCCGGCCGGCCCGAGATGACCGACAGCGGCGTGCGCGACGTGGACTACGTGCTCACCACCCGCGAGCTCGGGCGCATGATCCGCAAGAACGGCTTCGACTTCGCGAACCTGCCGGACAGCCCGTTCGACGACCCGCTCGGCGGCTCGTCGGGCGCCGCCGACATCTTCGCCAACAGCGGCGGCGTGACCGAGGCCGCGCTGCGCACCGTCTACGAGGTGGTGACCGGCCGCGAGTTGCCCGTCGAGAACCTGCACGTCAAGGATCTGATGGACATCCACGGCATCCGGGAGATCGAGCTGACCTTCGCCGATTGCCGCGAGGAGTTCGCCTGGCTCGAGGGCGTGACGGCGAAGGTCGCCGCGACCAGCGGCCTCGGCAACGCGCGCACCCTCATGGAGCGCGTCGAGGCCGGCGAGGGTGGCTACCACTTCATCGAGGTGATGGCCTGCCCGGGCGGCTGCCTCGGCGGCGGCGGCCAGCCGCGGCTGACCACCGACGAGGTGCGCATGGCCCGCTTCGGCGCCATCTGCGCCGAGGACGAGGGCAAGCCGATCCGCAAGTCGCACGAGAACCCGTTCATCCAGAAGATCTACGCGGACTTCTTCGGGCAGCCCAACAGCCACAAGGCGCACGAGCTGCTGCACACCCACTACCTGCAGCGGGGGAAGTACTAGACCTTCGCCTCGAGACCGTCACGCGCGCCGGCTCCCGCGAGCCGGCGCGCTTCTGTTACCTGTAGAGGCATTTCAGGCGCCCCCAGTCGACCCTCGCGGCGGCCACCGCGCACAGCCCGACGTTGTCGCTGGTCCCCAGAAGGTAGCGGCCCTCGTCCGGCGAGTCGTACCAGGCGATCATCAGCCAGTAGCGGCGGCCGGGCTCGAGCGTCAGGCCGTCCGCGGCGCGGAACATCGCCATCGCGCCGGGGCCGCCGTCGTCGTCGAAGATGATGGCGCCGGCGGCGGCGTCGGCGGGATCGAACGGCTGGCAGAACAGGTAGAGCACCGGGTCGTAGTCGGTGCCGCGCTCGTCGGTCCACACTTCGATGGGTTCGCGGTCGGCGACCTCGAGGCAGTAGAGCGCGTAGGGCGAATCCCACTCCATGGTGCGCGCGCCGAGGTCGAGGTCGCAGTCGAGGCTGACGGTGTTCGCGCGACCCGGCACGCCGCGCGTCCAGCGCGGACTTGCCGGCGACATCTCCCCGTGCAGGCCGGCCGCCGCGGCGGGGGCGGCGAGCAGCAGGATCAGGGCTGCGAGGCGCATGTGGGGTTGACCCCTTCCGGGAGGAGGGTGGCCACGAACCTGCCCAGGGGCGCCGCGATCTCGATGCGCGCGGGCAGGCGTCGGGTGTCGTCGGTGACCCAGATGCGGATGTCGCGGCCGAGACGCTCGGGCGTGAGGCCGCCGAGCGACGCGCTGGTCACCAGACAGGCGCGGGGGCCGGCCGGGGTGTCGATGGTCTCGCGGCCCTCCACGACGAGCCGCAGGCAGCCGACGCGCCGGCCGGCCAGCACCGGCAGGGCGGCGGTGTCGCCCACCGCGAGGGCGAGGGTCCGGGCGCGGAACCAGGCGCCGAGCACGTCGTGGCAGCCGGGAGGAACTGCGAGGTGCCGGCCGCGCTGATCGGTGGCGACGCCGAGGTCGTGGTCCAGCTCGGCCTCGAGGCGCTCGTGGTAGCCTCCCTCCTGGATGGACACCCGCGAGCGCAGGCAGCGCAGGTCGGTGGTGTCGGCCAGGCTCTCGAGCCGATCGCGGACCCGATACAGGGACGACACCACCGACCCGGTGACCACCTCCGCCGACAGCCGCCAGCACGACCGTCCCCCGTGGTTGACGGGCCCCTCGGCCCGCAACGTCGCCTCGCCGGCCTCGAGCAGGCCGAAGGTGATCCTGAACCGCAGCTCCTCGCCGGCCGGCCAGGGCCGGCCGTTCTCGGCGCAGACGGGCCCGGCGCCGACGACGACGGCCGCGAGCGCCAGGACATGGCGGACACGCATGATGAAGCTCCAGACCGGGAGGATTGGTGACCGTGCCGGCGCCCGCCCGAGGAAGTTCCGTACCAGCCTCAAGCATTCCCGCATCCTGCCGATACCCAAACGGAGATGGTCTGGAATCGGCGTAGACGACCCGGGAGGAACGCATGGCCACGGCGACATTCAACGACGTCGACTCGCTCGGGATCGCACTCATCGACGAGCAGCATCGCCGGTTCTACGAGATCCTGGGCCGTCTGGTCGCCGCCCGCGGCTCCGGCCAGGGTCGCCAGGCCGTCCTGCTGGTCCTCGACGACATGGTGTCCTACGCCGACGAGCACTTCGGCACCGAGGAGAGCCTCATGCTGGAGTACGGCTACCCCGACTACGCGGCGCACCGCCAGCTCCACGCCGGCTTCGTCCGCAAGATCATGACCACCCACCAGGACTACCGGCGCGGCGTCGACGGGATCGACGACGCTCTCATCGCCTACCTTGCCAACTGGTTCACCACCCACATCCGCAACGAGGATCCCAAGTACGCCGATCTGTTCAGGGCGAACGGGCTCTAGCGGACCGCTGGATTCCCTCTCCCCGGGCGTTGACCTCCGGCGCGCCCGTGTCGGTCGCGCCGAGACGAGGGGCGAGGCCATGATCTGCACGCGAGTCCGGCTGGTGGTTGCCGCGGTTGCCGTCGCGATGGCGGCGGGTTGCGGGGAGGATCCGGGCACGCCGGAGTACGACGCCGCCGCGGTGGACGATCTCCGCGTGGCCGCCACCACCGCGGTCGGGGCGACCCTGCGCTGGACGGCGCCGGAGGTCGGGGGCGGCTGGGCGCAGGCCTACGAGGTGCGGGCGCTGCCGGGCGAATCCGGCGACTTCGACTGGGACGGCGCCGTCGCGGTGGCGGGCGAACCCACGCCGAACCTGCCGGGAACCACCGAGTCGTGCCGGACCACGGGCCTGGCCTCCGGCGTCACCTACCGCGCCGCGATGCGCTTCGGGGCCGACGGCTGGTGGTCGCCGCTCTCGAACGTCGTCACCTTCACCACCGTCGCGGCGCCGCCGATCCCCGCGGGATTCGTCTACGTTCCCGCCGGCACGTTCACCTGCGGCAGCCCGGTCGGCGAGAAGGGGCGCGAGGACGACGAGATCTCCCACGAGGTCACGCTCACCCGCGGCTTCTTCCTCGCCGAGGTCGAGGTCACCCAGGCGCTGTGGGTCGAGATCATGGGCGCCAACCCGAGCGATACCACCTGTGCGTCGTGCCCCGTGACCGGGGTCTCGCACGAGGAGGCGCTCGCATTCTGCGACCTACTGTCGTTGCGCGACGGGCTGCAGCCGTGCTACCAGCAGGCCGCCTGGGAGCGCGACGCCGACGGCTACCGCCTGCCCACGGAGGCCGAGTGGGAATACGCTTGCCGCGCCGGCACCACCACGGCCTTCTGCAACGGCGGCATCGACTCCCTCGACTGTGCCCGCGCGGTCTACCTCGATCTCGTCGGCAACTACTGCCATGACGGCGGCGACATCACCGAGGTCGGCAGCAAGCTCGCCAACGCCTGGGGCCTGTACGACATGCACGGCAACGTCTGGGAGCTGTGCTGGGACTGGTATGCGGCCTACCCCGCCGGCGCGGCCACGGACCCTATGGGCCCGGCCGCCGGTTCCCTGCGCGTGATGCGCGGCGGAGGCTGGAACAGCACGTCGCAGCATTGCCGGTCGGCCAGCCGCAGCGCCGTGTCGGCCACCTGGCGGACGGCCAGCATCGGCCTGCGCCTCGCGCGGGATGCCGATTGAAGTGAGATTTCACTATACAAAGACGTTGGGCTTAAGTATAATCAAGCCAGGTTAACGGTTGAAAGCTGTGTTTTTAGCATAAATACAGCTTAATTTAATGTAAAAACAGAGAGGTCGTCCATGAGCACTCCGCTGCGCGATTTTCTGGAAATCCCGTACGACCAGCTGGAGGAGATGAATCTGGCCGCGAAGGCGGAGCGGCTCGCCGGGGTGGATGTTGGCAAGATCCAGGAGGCCCGGGTCAAGTACCTGACCGACGAGAAGCGGATCAAGGCGGTCACGGTCTGCTTCACCGACCTCGAGGGTCGCCTGCACATGCTGGACTACGACAAGAAATTCCTCCTCGGGTCGGCGGACAACCTCACCTTCGACGGCTCCTCGATCCGCGGCTTCTCGCGGCAGGCCGAATCGGACCTGCGCCTGTCCATCGACTGGCCGTCCTTCTACTGGCTGCCGGCCGACGTCTTCGGTCCGGGCAAGGTCCTCGCCTTCGGCATCGTCCAGGATCAGGACGGGTCGGACTACGTCGGCGACCTGCGCGCCCAGCTCAAGGCCTACACGGCCGGGCTCTCCCGCCAGGGCCTCACGGCCAACGCGGCCAACGAGATCGAAGGGTTCATCTTCAAGGGTCGTGACGCCGAGCGCCGCTACTACGAGACCGGCGTCTTCGAGTACATCTCGACGGGCGGGTACTACCACTCGCTGCCCGGCGACGCCCTGCGCAAGTTCATCGACAGCTCGGCGGAGGTGCAGCGCGCCCTCGGTTTCCAGAACGAGAAGGACCATCCAGAGGTCGCGCCCTCGCAGTTCGAGATGAACTACACCTACACCGAGGCCAACATCGCGGCCGACCAGGTGCAACTCTACAAGCTCATCGCCCGGCAGGTGGCCGCGCAGATGGACCTGACGGCGAGCTTCCTGCCCAAGCCCGTGGCCGGCGTCAACGGCAACGGGATGCACACCAACCTGTCCCTGTCGCGCAACGGCACCAACGTCTTCTTCGACGCCAAGGGGCCGGACAGCCTCTCGGACACGGCCTGGGGTTTCATCAACCGCATCCTGGCCAGCGCCAACGACATCTGCCTGATCCTCAACTCGAGCGTCAACTCCTACCGGCGCCTTGATCCGCATTTCGAAGCGCCGAACCAGATCAAGGTGTCCGCGAGCGACCGCGGCTCCATGATCCGGCTCCCCATCGGCAACGCGAAGTCGGCGCGCATCGAGGTGCGCTCGATCGCTCCCGACGCGAATCCCTACCTCGCCATCTACTCCCTGCTGCGGACCGGCCTCGAGGGTCCGCTGTCGGAGGAGGAGGAGGGCAAGCGCCAGCGCACGCGCTTCCTGCCCGACAACATCTACGACGCCATCCGCCTCTTCAAGGCGAGCAAGTGGAGCCAGGAGATCCTGGGCGACCAGGTCCACGAGAAGTTCGCCGAGGTCAAGGCCATGCAGGCGGACCGATGCCCGAAGGCCCTCGGGTCGCGCATCAAGCGGGCGGAGATCCAGTTCCACCACGAGGTCACCAACCAGCACCTCTGGTCGCGGTTCTAGGCGGAAACGTGGGGGGCGCCCACCCGGGCGCCCTTCCTGGCCGATTGTCTTTTGCCCGCCAGACCTTATTATTCCTCTCCTGACGACGACCCCCGAATCCGAAGGCGAGTCCGAGCATGTCGTACGACCCCGCATCCATCGAGCCACGCTGGCAGCGCTACTGGGACGAGCACCATACCTTCCGCACCACGGAGGACCCGGCGCGGCCGAAGTACTACGTGCTGGACATGTTCCCCTACCCGTCGGGCCAGGGACTGCACGTGGGACATCCGGAGGGCTACACGGCGACCGACATCCTCGCCCGCTTCAAGCGGATGCGCGGCTTCAACGTGCTGCACCCGATGGGCTGGGACGCCTTTGGCCTGCCGGCCGAGAACTACGCCGTGAAGACCGGCACCCATCCCGTCGAGACCACGCGCCGCAACATCGCGACCTTCAAGCGCCAGCTCAAGATGTTCGGCTTCAGCTACGACTGGGACCGCGAGATCGCGACCATCCACCCCGAGTACTACAAGTGGACCCAGTGGATCTTCACCCTGCTGCACGAGCAGGGCCTGGCCTACGAGGCCGAGGTCGCCGTGAACTGGTGTCCCGCTCTCGGCACGGTGCTGGCGAACGAGGAAGTGGTGGACGGGGTCAGCGAGGTGGGCGGCCACCCGGTCGAGCGTCGTCCCATGAAGCAGTGGATGCTGCGCATCACGGCCTACGCCGAGCGCCTGCTGAACGACCTCGACCTGGTCGACTGGCCCGAGCCCATCAAGGAACTCCAGCGCAACTGGATCGGCCGCAGCGAGGGCGCGGAGGTGGACTTCGCCGTGCCCGCGATCGGCGACAACCTGCGCGTGTTCACCACGCGGCCCGACACCCTCTTCGGCGCCACCTACATGGTGCTCTCGCCCGAGCACCCCTGGATCGAGCGTCTGGTCACCGCGGCGCAGCGCGAGGCCGTGCAGGCCTACGTCAAGGAGTCGTCGCGCAAGAGCGAGCGCGACCGCCAGATCGCGCGCGAGAAGACCGGCGTCTTCACCGGCGCCTTCGCCGTCAATCCCGCCACCGGCGGCGAGATCCCGATCTGGGTCGCCGACTACGTGCTGATGGGCTACGGCACGGGCGCCATCATGGCGGTACCCGCGCAGGACGAACGCGACTGGGAGTTCGCCGAGACCTTCGCGCTGCCAATCATCCGCACCGTGCAGCCGCCCGCGGACTGGGATGGCAAGGCCTACACCGGCGACGGGCCGGCGATCAACAGCCAGTTCCTCGACGGCCTCGGCGTCGACGAGGTCAGGGCGAAGATGACGGCGTGGCTCGAGGAACGCGGACTCGGCCAGGCCAAGGTCAACTACAAGCTGCGCGACTGGCTCTTCAGCCGGCAGCGCTACTGGGGCGAGCCGTTCCCGCTGCTGAAGCTGGCCGACGGCACCATCCGCGTGCTCGAGCCCGACGAGCTGCCGCTCACCCTGCCCGAGGTCGCGAGCTACAAGCCCTCGGGCACCGGCGAGGGGCCGCTGGCGGCGATCGCGGAGTGGATCGAGACCATCGACCCCGTGAGCGGCCAGAAGGCGCGGCGCGAGCACAACACCATGCCGCAGTGGGCGGGGTCGTGCTGGTACTATCTGCGCTTCGTCGATCCCCGCAACCGCGAGAAGGCCTGGGATCCGGCGCAGGAGCGCTACTGGCTGCCGGTCGACCTCTACGTCGGCGGCGCCGAGCACGCCGTCCTGCACCTGATGTACGCCCGCTTCTGGCACAAGGTGCTCTTCGACCTCGGCCTGGTCTCCACCGCCGAGCCGTTCCTCAAGCTGCGCAACCAGGGCATGATCCTGGGTGAGAACGGCGAGAAGATGAGCAAGAGCCGCGGCAACGTCGTCAACCCGGACGACGTGATTCGCGACCACGGTGCCGACGCCCTGCGCATGTTCCTGATGTTCCTCGGGCCGCTCGAGCGCGACAAGCCCTGGAATCCGCGGGGCATCGAGGGCATCCACCGCTTCCTCGACCGTGTCTGGCGCCTTTTCTGCGACGAGGACGACGACCTCGCCCCGGACCTGCAGGACGTGGCGCCCGACGAGGCGTCGCTGCGCATCCTGCACGCCTGCATCCACGAGGTCACCGCGCGCACCGAGGACCTGCGCTTCAATACCGCCATCAGCCAGATGATGGTCTTCGTGAACGAGATGAATCCGCAGCCGGTGAAGCCGCGCGCGATCATGGAGCCGTTCGTCCTGCTGCTCGCGCCCTACGCGCCGCACCTGGCCGAGGAGCTGTGGCGCAAGCTCGGCCACGCCGAGTCGCTGGCCTATGCGCCGTGGCCCGAGGCCGATCCGCGCTACCTGGTGCAGGACATGGTCACCGTCGTGGTGCAGGTCAACGGTAAGGTCCGCGAGCGCCTCGAGGTGCCCGCGGGAGCCGGCGAGGACGAGGTCCGGCAGCTCGCCCTCGCGAGCGAGAAGGTGGCGCCGTGGCTCGCGGGCAAGGAGCTGGTGAAGTCGGTGGTGGTGCCGGGCAAGCTGGTGAGCCTGGTGGTGAAGTAGCGGTCACACCACGCCGGCGGCGAGGGCGAGTCCGATCACCACGAGCATGATCGACACCACCGTCTGCACCGCGCGCAGGGTGACCTTGCGCAGCAGACGGTTGCCGGCGAAGGCGCCGACGAAGGCGGCGAGGGTCGCCACCACCAGCAAGGTCGCGTTGTCGCGCAGGCCGCCGGCCTGGAAGTGCGCCGCGTACACGGCGAGGCGGCTCACGTCGATCAGGCAGGCGATGACCACGCCCGTGGCGATGAAGGCCTCCTTGCTCAAGCCGGCGCGGATCAGGAACGCCGAGCGCATCGCGCCCTGGTGCCCCGACAATCCCCCGAAGAATCCGCTGACGACGCCGCCGAGCGGCAGATAGCGCCGGTCGAAACCGCGGTCGTCCTTGGCGCCGCGCATCTCCACCGCCGCGAACACCACCATCAACATTCCGATGACCAGCTTCACCCAGGTGACCTCGCCGAGGCCATGGCTGGCCAGTGGCGGCAGTTCGCTCAAGCGCACCAGGAGCCGGGCGCCGGCCAGGGCCGCGACGATGGCGGGCGCGCCGAAGCGCAGGATCACGCCACGGTCCGCGTGCCGGCCGAGCAGCGCGAGCTTGAAGAGGTTGTTGAGCAGGTGCACCACGCCGGTCATGGCGACGGCGGCATCGATCTCGAAGAACACCGCGAAGACCGGCAGCAGGAGCGTGCCCAGGCCGAACCCGGAGAACAGGGTCAGGCCCGAGGCGAGGAGGGCCACGAGGGGAACCAGCAGATATTCCATGCGGGGATAGTTACTCCGTCCCGGGCTTCTTCAGCAAGCGGACACTCGGCCCTTGCGGATCGAAGACGATCACCGGCAGCTCGGTGCGCGTGTTGATGTTCTGCTGGACGTCCAGGACGGCGCGGCCGAGGACGGCGGCGCCGTTGGGGCCGGCTGCGGCCTCGCGGGTCGGCAGGGAGAGGCCGACGAGCGGGTCGAAGCCGAAGTTCGCGGCAAAGCGGCCGCGAGCCGTCGGGTCGAAGAGGCCGCCCGGGTTGATGACGGAGATGTCGGGCTTGTCGTGCTCGAGGATCTGGTAGCAGCGTAGCCGGGCGGTCATGTCGTCGGCCCAGATCACGATCGCGCGCTCGTAGGTGATCGAGGCCCACATGCGACGCAGCAGGAGGTCCAGACTCTCGTAGGTGCGATTGCGGGCCAGCCCGGTGCGTGTCCAGGTGACGCCCAGCACGACGGTGCCGACCACGGCGGCGGCCAGCAGGACGCGGGCGGCGTCGCGTCGCGCCCTGAGCAGGTCCGCGGCGGCGGGCGCGACGGCGACCAGGCCGAGCGCCAGCGCCGGCAGGAAGTAGGAGGCGGGGTCGTAGGCGCCGTAGCGGAAGGCGGAGATGGTCTGCAAGGCGGCGGCGGCGAACAAGGCACCCCGGGCGAGCCGGTCCTCGCGGGTCGTCGCGCGCAGGACGCCGAGGGCAAGCAGCGCCAGGCCGGGCCACAGGAAGGGGTAGACGTAGTGGGCGAGCAGACCCTGCTGGACCGGTGACGGCGCGTAACGTCCGACCATGTAGTGGTACTGGGCGCCGGTGATGTGATTCCACACGCCGATCCAACTCGGCGCCAGGAGCGGCCACTGGACGACGGCGGGATGAAACGCATGCCAGGCGATGTACCCATAGGCGAGCAGTGGCACCACGCCGGTTGCCACGGCAGCCGCCGCTTGCCGCAACGAGGGGCGATGCCGCCAGGCGAGGACCAACGTCAGCGGCGCGGCGATGACCAGCGCGGACAGGTGGTTCGCGGCGCCGAGGCCGCATAGCAGTCCCCAGACCGCGGCGCCGCGACCGGAGGCCGCGGGGGCGCGCATGGCGCGCAGGAACGCGAGCGCCGCGCCACCCACCCAGGCCAGATGCCAGCTGTAGACCTCGGCGAGGGTGGTTTCCACCGTCCAGATCGGATTGAGGCCGAAGAGCAGGATCGGCAGCAGGGCAAGCCAGGTTCGCGTCGGCAGCAGGGCGAGGGCCAGCCGGTAGAGGAAGAAGATCGCGACGGCGCCGCCCACGGCGCTCCAGGCATTGGCCGCGTAGGCCCAGCCCACGCCCAGGGCCCGCAGCCCCGAGACGAAGAGGTGACCCAGGATGGTGTAGAGGGGGTAACCCGTCGGATGGGCCACGCCGCCAGTGGCAAGGACGAGGGCCAGTTCGCTCGCATCCTTGTCGCCCGGCACGGACGGCGACAGGACCAGGTAGGCGACGGCCGCCGTGGCCGCCACGGCGAGGGCCCCACCGTTGCCGGCGGGGCCCTCCAGGAACTTCGAGAAACGGACGACGGTCACCGGTACATCGACTTGAAGGTGCCCCAGGTCTCGGACTCGGTGGCCACCGAGGTGCAGTCCTCGTTCGGCGCGGTCGCGCTGTTGCGGGGGGCCGGCTCGGCAACGGCGAAGTCCGTCGAGTTGTTGTCCGAGTCCAAGGCGCCGCCCTGCGCGCGGAACGCCGCCAGGGTCGCGGAGATGGCCGGAGTGGCGGCCGTCTCGAAGCAATTGGCGGTGCCGTAGCCAACCAGGTCGACGTAGGTGCTGGCATCCGGCGGGCAGACGCCGGAGGGGATGTCCGTGCTCAGCAGGGCAACCTTGCCATTCGCGGCGGCGAGGGCCATCAGGCCGGTCGCATCGGCAGTCGGCAGGGCGATACCCGTGGTGCCGGTCGCCAGGGCGACGAGGAAGTACGAGCACGGCTGCACGATGGAGCCTTCGGGCATGACGACCGTGCAATTGGTGCAGGTGCCGAAGCCCGTGGTGTTGCTGCCCGTGGCCGAGCCGTACTGCAGCGACCAGCCGCTGATGTCGACAGGCTCGCCGGACATGTTGAACAGCTCGACGTAGTCCTGGTTGTAGATGGCGCCGGAGTTGCCGCCGGCACCGTAGACCTGGCTGATACGCATCGCCTGGGTGTCGGCCATGGCGGAGGTGACGAACAGGCACATGCAAACGAGTAGGACGGTAGCAAAGCGCTTCATGACGCACTCCTAGGTAGAGAGGTAAGACGCATCGCGTCGGACGATTTATTATATACCATTCCACACCATCAATTCAAGGTCCAAGTGTGTCAGGTTTTTCACCAGTTCTTGTCACGATTAGATGAGACAAGGAATCGTTATCGCTATATCTCGGTCCAGGATATGGAGTTCTAGGACCGGGGCACCCGGACGTAATTCTCATCCAGGACGACGTCCGGATGGAGGGATCGGCGCAGGGGGCAGCCCTTGCCGGCGTTGACCAGTTTCTGGAAATCCGTGTCGTCGCAGTCGGTCACGATCTCGTAACGAAGCGTGAGGCGACCGATCCGCCGCGGATTGGCCGCCATGACCTTCTCGACGGAGAACGACATCTTCTCGACCGGGATGCCGGCGTTGTGGGCGTACATGTTCATGATGGTGATGGCGCAGCAGCCGAGCGACGCGGCGCAGAGGTCGGTGGGCGAGAAGAGGAGGCCGTCCCCGCCGTTGTCCTTCGGCGCCATGGTCTCGATGACGGCGCCAGAGTCCTCGTGCACGAGCCGGGTGGTGGTCTTGCCCGTGGTGGTGCCGCTGATCATCACGCTCATGATCAGGCTCCGTACGACCGGCGCTCTTCTTCCTCCTGCGCCTCGATGCAGAGGCGCGCGGTGGGAATCGCCTCGAGTCGCTCGATGTTGATGCGCTGGCCGGTCTTCTCGCAAAGGCCGTAGGTGCCGTTCTCGATGCGCTCGAGGGCGGCCTCGATCTCCCGCAGGTAATCCGCCTGGCTCGCGGAGAGCAGCAACTGGGTCTCGTATTCGGCTTCGTCGCTACCCTGATCCGCCAGGTGGTTGCTGTGGGCGCGACCGCTGCTCGACTCCGACTCGTTGTCGTCGTGGGCGATCGCCTTCACTCCGCGCTGCACGCTCTTGAGAAGACGGCCCTTCTCGGCGAGCAGGATGTCTCGGAAGTGATCCAGGTTCAGCTTGGCCATGGCAGCTCCGGTTTCGTTCGGATGTCGACCCCTGGTTGCGGGGACCGATACGATATGCCGGAAAGGGCGGTGCGCAAGGTGGATCTGCACCGTTCGGGGCCTATGCTATAATGTCGCGAACGGCTATCGTCAGGAGTCCGCCCATGCGCCGACTGGCCCTCCTCGCTTTTCTGCTCGTTTTCGCTTCACCGGCGTGGGCGAACGACCCGTACTGGGTGTTCTTCGCCGACCGGGGCCTCTCCCGCGGCCAGCTGGCGGACGCCCTGGCCCAGGCGCAGGCCGACCTGCCGGCCCGCACGGCCGCCCGGCGGGCCAAGATGGCGGGGCCCCTGGTCGACCAGGGCGACCTGCCGCTGCACGCGCCCTACGTCGCGGCGGTCCAGGGCGTCGGGCCGCGCCTGCGCCAGCAGAGCCGGTGGCTGAATGCGGTCAGCATCGAGGCCACCCGCGAGCAGATCGCGGCCGTCGCCGCGCTGCCGTTCGTCACGCGGGTCGCCCCCGTCCTGCGCCTGCGGCGGCTGGAGCCCGACGCGACCGCCGGCCCGCCGGCCCGCGGGCAGCAGCCGTGGAGCCTCGACTACGGCCTCAGCCTCGCCGCGCTCGAGCAGATCGGCGTGCCGGCCCTGCACGAACTGGGGATCACCGGCCAGGGCGTGGTGATCGGCATGCTCGACACCGGCTTCCGCACCACGCACGAGAGCCTGCAGCACCTGACGGTGCTCGCGGCCCACGACTTCATCAACGACGACGGCGTCGTCGACAACGAGCCCGGAGATCCGCTCGACCAGCATCGCCACGGCACGTTGACGCTCTCGACCGTCGCGGCGTTCCGCGCGGGGTCGCTCGTCGGCCCCGCCTTCGACGCCTCTGTGATCCTGGCCAAGACGGAGGACGTCAGCCAGGAAGTGCCCATCGAGGAGGACTTCTGGGTCGCCGGTCTGGAGTGGGTGGAGTCGCTCGGGGCCGACGTCGTCTCGAGCAGCCTCGGTTACAGCAACTGGTATCAGTTCAGCGACATGGACGGCAACACCGCCGTCACCACCATCGCGGCCGACCTCGCCGCCGCGCGCGGCGTGTGCGTCGTCAACTCCGCCGGCAACGAACGCCAGACCGACTGGGGCCACGTCATCGCGCCCGCCGACGGCGACGACGTGATCACCGTGGGCGCCGTGAACCTCGCCGGCGGCATCGCCTGGTTCTCGTCGCCCGGGCCCACGTACGACGGCCGGATCAAGCCGGACGTCTGCGCCCTGGGCGTGAACACCCCGACGGCCGACCCGGACGCCGGCCACGCCTACACCGCCGCCAGCGGGACCAGCCTCAGCTGCCCGCTGGCCGCGGGGGTCGCCGCGCTGGTGCTGGCGCGGGCGCCATCGCTCACCCCGGGGCAGGTACGCGAGGCGCTGCGCGCGACGGCCGATCGGGCCGCGAACCCCGACAACGACTTCGGCTGGGGCGTCCTCGACGCCTTCGCCGCGGCGCACTACTGGGGGCCGCAGCTGGCGCACACGCCGCTCGCGGACAGCGAGGACACCGGGGGCCCGTACGTGGTCACGGTGGCGGTTGCCGACCGGCTGCCGCTGCTGCCGGCGCAGATGCAGGTCCACTGGCGGACGGACGGCGGCGCCTGGCAGTCGGCGCCGCTGTCGCCCGGCGGGGGCGGCGAGTTCCTCGGCGCCATCCCCGGGCAGGGCGCGGGGACGTCCGTCGCGTACTACCTCGAGGTGACCGACAGCCGCGGCGTCACCACGCGCGACCCGCTGGCGGCGCCGGGGGTGGTGCACGAGTTCGCGGTGGGGCCGGACACGACGCCGCCGTCGCTCGCGCACCGCGCCCTGGGCGATCAACCGCTGGTGTCCTGGCCGCCGACGGTCAGGGCCGAGGCCGCCGACAACCTGGCCATGGACCGGGTCGAACTCGCGTGGCGCCTCGGTGACGGGCCCTGGCAGGGGCCCGCGCTGCTCGACGCCGTGGCCGGCGGCGCCTATGCGCTGGCGTTCCCGGTGGCGGCGGAGAGCGTGCAGGACGGCATGGCGGTGACATACACGGTCACCGCGTGGGACGCGGCGAGCGAGGCGAACGCGACCGTCAGCGGACCGCACGGGTTCACGGTGGTCGACGCGGCCGGCGTGGTGCTGCTGATCGACGACGGCGGCGGCGCCACGGTGGAGGCGTGGCTCGCGGACGCGGGCTACGTGGTCGACGTGGTCGCGCCGGCGGCGGTCGACATCGCGGCGCTCGCGGCGCACCAGGTGACGGTGCTGGCGTCGGGCGCCAATCCCGAGCCGGTCCTCGACATCGCCCTGCGCGCACGATTGCGGGCGTGGTCGCTCGAGGGCGGCAAGATCGTCATCGAGGGCGGCGAGACCGGCGCCGCAGCCCTGGTCGCGCTCGGCGATGTTCCGTTCGCGCGCGACGTTCTGCATTGCGTCGCGTGGCAAGCGAACTCGGCCGGCGCCCTGCAGGCGGTCGTCGACCATCCGGTGCTGAGCTATCCATACGTGCTGCCGCCGACGCTTGCGGTCGCCTACGCGGGCGCGCCTTCGCAGGACGCGTGCGCGCCCGCGGACGACGCGGTGCTGGTGATGTCGTCCCTGGGTTGGCCGGCGAGCGCGGGGTTGCTGGTGTTCGACGACAACGACGCGCCGCAGGCCGGGCAGATCGTCTACCTCGCCGCCGATGCCGGCGCGCTGGACGCGAACGCCGCGCGGCACCTGTTCGAGAACGCCGTGGCCTATCTGCTGGCGAGCGAGGCGCCGCCCACGGCGACCATCGCGGGGCGCGTCACGCTGGTAGGCTCGGGAGACGCGGCGGGCGTGAGCGTCAACGCCGGGGGACACGTCGTGGTGACCGGACTGGACGGGCGGTATCAGCTCGGGCCGCTGGCGCAGGGGTCGTACACGGTGACCGCGAGCCGCGAGGGCTACCTCGACGGCGCGCACGTGGTCGCCGTGGCGCATGGACAGCAGGTGGTCGGCCTCGATTTCACCCTGGTGCCCGGGCAGACGATCCAGCTGGTCGACACCCCGCAACTCCCGATCCCCGACGGCGCCGGCGGCCTGGTGCGGGCGTTGACGGTCGAGGCCAGCGGCGCCTGCGCGGGGATCTCGATCGACGTCGCCATCAGCCATCCGCGCGTCGGCGACCTGGTGGTCAACCTGATCAGCCCCGCCGGCACCCTCGTGCGCCTGCACGACCGCACCGGCGGCGACGCCGACGACCTCGTCGGCAACTGGCCCGCGACGCTGGTCGTCGACGGACCCGGCTCCCTGGACGACCTCCTCGGCCAGGAGGTCCATGGCACCTGGCTGCTCTACGTGGCCGATCTGGCCGCGGGCAGCGCCGGCGGGTGGCAATCCTGGGGTCTCAACCTCCTGGCGCCGGCGCCGGTGACCGGCATCGACGACGCGGGCCCGCCGCTTGCGACGCGCCTGATCGGCAATGCGCCGAATCCGTTCAACCCGCAGACGGCGGTCGTGTTCGAACTCGCCCGTGGCGGACCCGTCCGCCTGGAGGTGTTCGACGTGCGCGGGCGCCTGGTGCGGCGACTCTTGGACGGCCCGTTGCCGGCGGGCCGTCAGTCCGCGGTGTGGGACGGCCGGGACGACGCCGGCCGTGACGTCGCGAGCGGCACCTACCTGGCGCGGCTGACCGCGGGCGCCCACACGCAGATGGGGAAGATGCAGCTGGTGAGATGACGGCGCTTGCGGGGGGCGGATCTTGCATGAGAGGTTGGCGCCGTCTATGGTGGCCGGTGTCGTCCCCTTGCGTTGACCAGCGACGAATGGCGCCGTGATGGCGAAACCGAATCCCCGACACGTCTGCACCGACTGTGGGCACAGCGAGATGCGCTGGCTCGGGCGGTGCCCGTCGTGCGGCGCGTTCAACACCTTGAAGGAGTTCCGCGAGGCGCCGGACGTGGCGCGCGCGGGGCGGGGTGCGGTGGGGTTCGCCAGCGGCGCGCCGGCCGCCGTGGCGGCGCCGGTGTCGTTGCGGGAGATCGACGCGACGCGGGCGAAGCGGCTGCCGGTTCATCCGGAGGAAGTCGCGCGCGTGTTCGGCGGCGGGCTGGTGGAAGGATCCGTCGTGCTGCTGGGGGGGGAGCCGGGGGTCGGCAAGTCGACGCTGCTCACGGGACTCGCGCTCGACTGGACCCGTCGCGGCATCCGCGTCGTGTACGTGGCCGGGGAGGAATCGCCGGCGCAGATCCGGTTGCGGGCCGAGCGGCTGGGCTTCGACCCGCGGACCGAGGACGGCTTCCAGATCCTGCAGGAAGTGCAGCTCGAGGCGCTGGTCGAGGCGCTCGGGCGCGATCGGCCCGGGATCGTCGTCGCGGATTCCGTGCAGACACTGCACAGCGAGCACGTCGACGCTTATCCCGGGTCGCCGACGCAGATCCGGGCCTGCGGCGGGACGCTGGCCGACTTCGCGCGGCGCCACGGGTGCCCGGTGTTCCTGGTGGGGCACGTGACCAAGGCCGGCGATCTCGCGGGGCCGAAGCTCCTCGAACACATGGTCGACACGGTCCTCTACTTCGAGGGCGATGGGGGCGGCCCGATTCGTCTGGTGCGCGCGACCAAGAACCGCTTCGGCACCACCGGCGAGGTGGCGGTGCTCGAGATGCGGCGCGAGGGGCTGGTTCCCGTGGACGACGCGAGCGCGCTCTTCCTCGCCGGCCGCGACCGCACCGAGCCAGGGGCGGCGGTGTGTGCCGTGCGCAACGGCTCACGCGTGTTCCTGGTCGAGGTGCAGGCGCTGGTCGCGCACTCGCCGTACGGGACGCCACAGCGCGTGGTGCAAGGGGTGGACACGAAACGTGTGGCGCTGCTCGCCGCGATCCTGGAGAAGCGGGCGGGGATGGACCTCGGCGGTTGCGATGTCTTCGTGAAGGTCGCCGGCGGCGCGCGGCTGGACGACCCCGCCGCCGATCTCGCCATCCTGGTGGCCATCGCCAGCTCGTTGCGCGAGCGCGCGATCGCGCCGGGGACCCTGATCCTCGGCGAGGTGGGCCTCACGGGCGAGGTGCGCGGGGCTTCGGGTCAGGAGGAACGGCTGCGCGAGGCCCTGCGGCATGGATTCACCCGGGCGGTGTGCGCGGGGGCCTCGGCGGCCGGGCCGCCGCGGATCGCCGGCGTGTCCAGCATCGAGGAGGCGGTCGCCATGGCGTTCGACCGGGACTCATGATCCACCTTGCCGTTCTTGCGGGCGGTCTGTCGACGCGCGCCCGCGGCATCGACTCGGACCCGCCGAAGCAGTTCCGCGAGGTCGGCGGGCGCATGCTGCTGCTGCACGGCGTGCAGGAGCTGTTGCGCGCGCCGGGCGTCGTGGACCTGACCGTGGTGGTGCCGGAACCCTGGCGCCCGCTCGTCGAGGCGGCGCTCGGCGCGGCCGGCCTTGCCGTGCCCTTCACCCTCGCGCCGGCGGGGGAGCACCGGACCGCGTCCGGCTGGAACGCGGTGCAGGCGATCGGCGCGCACGACGACGATCTGGTCGCGATTCACGATGCCGCGCGCCCGTTCGCGACCCGCCACCTTCTCGCGCGCGTCGCCGAGGCGGCGGCGAGGCATCGCGCCGCGGTGCCCGCCGTGCCCGTGCCCGACACCGTCGTCCAGCTGGGGGATGACGGCGCGGTCGCGGCGTACCTCGATCGCGGCACCCTGGCCGCGGTGCAGACGCCGCAGGTCTTCCGTTACGCCGACCTGCGGGCGGCCCACGCGTGGTGCGCCGGGGCGGGCCTGTCGTTCACGGACGACGGCGGCCTGGTCGCGGCGCGGGGGTTGCGCCCGTTCGTGGTCCCGGGCGAGGCGTCGAACTGGAAGGTCACCACCGCCGAGGATTGGCAGCGGGTCGAAGCCTGTTGCTTGCCGCCGCGATCGTCGTTATAATCACGATGAAATTGGTATTTGTAATCGATCCTGCGCGGAGGTCGAGCCATGCTACGCGTCGCGACGTTCACCTTGCTGCTCGGCCTGCTGGCCGCCCCGGCCGCGGCCCAGTTCACGGAGTTTCCGCGGGTGGGGGTCTCCGCGGCGCCGGACCGGTACGTGGGTGAGATCACGGTGGCGGACGACGCGACCTTCGAGGTCCACGTGCTGTTCCTCGGCCCCGACGACGACACGCCGCTCGCGGGCGGCTTCCGGTCCGTGTCCTGGGCGCTGCTCGAGGCCTGCTGCGGCGGCGCCGCCGAGCTCGTCGACGTCGAGTTGCACGGACCGTGGCAGCACGAAGGCAGCTGCATCGGCGGGATGCTGAGTTACAGCGACCAGTGCCTGACGGAGACGTCGTACCATCTGGCGACCCTGACGCTGCGGATGGCCACCGACGTGCCGGGCGACTACTTCCTGCTCTGCGGCCCGATCAACCTGGCGTACGACTGCGCGGCCGTCGGCGTGGTGATGACCGACATGCCGGTCGTGGTCCACTACTCGACCAACGTGCCGGTGGAGAGGTCGTCCCTCGGGTCGGTCAAGAGCAGCTTCAGGTAGCGTCGACGTCCCGATAGACCTTGATCTGAGGGTAGAGCTTCAGGCGGAGGCGTCCGGCCAGGACGTCGGCCTGGAGGCGGTCGAGTCCCTCGGCGAGGTCGGACGACTGTTCCTCGATCACCGCCAGCCGGGCTCCCCTTACCTCGCGCACGTGATAGAGCTTGAGGGCGAGGATCGACAGGCGGTCGACGATGCTCCCGGCGCTCTCGGTGTGCAAGGGAGCGCTGGGGTCCTGCACGAGACGCGTCACGTACCAGGTGTCGAGGGCGTCGATGGTCTGCACGCGGCGGCGGTTGGAGGCGTCGATCGACCGCTTCACGTCCGCGAGCACCGTGTCGTCGGCGCCGAGGTCGCGGCTGCGATCCTCCTCGTGCCACTGGAACGTGTTGATCACGGCGAGGCGGTGGATCAGGTGCACGTCCGCGCCGCCAGGCGCGGCAAGCTCCCGCTCGGCGTCGTCCCAGGAGGCGATGGCCCGCTCGCGGTCGTGCCAGCGGGCCACGATCGCGTCGAAGAGGTCGAGCAGATGCCGACCCGGTGGGAGAAGCGGCGTGGGTGTCATGGGCCAGAACACTAGTGCCTCGCCCGGAGGCTGGCAACCGCGTATCATGAGGGCATGAACGCCCTCGTCCTGATCCTGCTCCTGCCGGTCGCGATGGTGGATGTGCCCTTGCATCCCGACCTGCCTGCCGTGCTCGACCAGGCCTGGCTCGAGCGGCTGGCGATCTTCCCGGAGGCGTCCAGCGCAAGATTCGCGCGGACCGCCTGGGGCGGGATGGTCGCGGTCCTCGACGAGACGAGGGTGCGGGCGTTGCCGGACAGCGAGTGGAACGCGTTGCGGGCGCGGGCGACGGCCGTGCTCGCGGGCGAGGAGGTACCGCCGCTGCCGCCCCTGGCGGCGGCACCGTCGCGGACCTGGCCGGAGGTTCCCCTCGCCGAAACCGTCACCGTGGCGCCGACTCCGGCAGCGCCGGCGGGGTATCCGGCGCTTGCCGGACAGTGGCAGGCCGTGCTCGAGGCCGGGGTGCGGAGCAACGTGACGTCGTTCGACGAGTTCTTCACGCCGATGGGAACCCTCGGCGTCGGGTTCGGTTATCCCGTGGCGGACCGCCTGGCGACCCTGCTCACCTTCTCGGCGGGATTCGGCGACATGCGCGGCGACTTCGAGGAGTCGTTCGGTGACGGACGGGCCAACACCTTCGCGTTCAGCCTCGGACTGCTGATGCGACAGCCCTTCTCGCGTCGTGCGAGCTTCTACGTGGAGGTCGACGGCGGCTACTACATCCGGTCCCTGATGTGGGGCGGCGCGTTCTATGACCCCGTGTCCGGCGAGGTCACCGACGGCGCGGTTCTCGAGCAGCAGGACTGGGGTGGCGGCGTCCGCGCCGGCGTCATGCTGCAACGCAGGCATCCGGACAAGGCGCGTTTCGTCGACATCGGCGTGACCCTGCAGACCTCACAGGCCGACCTGTGGGACTTCTGGACGCAGGAACAACGATTCACCGCCGACGGGCGCGACACCTGGGTGTCGCTCACCGTGCGGTTCTGGGACGGGATCTGACCATGGTGACCAGCCTGCAGCTGCGCCTCGGCGGCGACCGCAACTTCTGCTACCTGGTCGGCGAGGCCGGCCGCGGCCTCGCCGTCGTGATCGATCCCGGTCACGACCCCGACCGCCTGCATGCCATCGCGACGGAGCACGGGCTGACCATCACCGCGATCCTGGCGACCCACGGGCATGGCGATCACGTGGGCGGCGTCGCGCGGCTGGCCGAGCTCACGGGCGCGGTGGTCTGGGCGGGGGCGGGAGAGGATGTTCCGGGAGCGCGGGCGCTCGCGGACGGGCAGCGCATCGGACCCGTCGAGGCTCTGAGCACGCCCGGCCACACCCGCGACCATTACTGCTTCCTGGCGGGAGACGACCTCTTCACCGGCGACCTCCTCTTCTGCGGCAAGGTCGGCGGCACCGGCTCCCACTTCCCGGGGTCGAGCGCCGAGCGGCAGTGGGCGTCGTTGCAGCGGTTGCTGACGCTGCCGGATCGGGTCCGCGTCTATCCCGGCCACGACTACTACGGTGGTCCCGGCGAGATGCCCTTCTCGACCATCGGCCACGAGCGGCTTCACAATCCGTTCCTCATGTGCGAGGATTTCGCGGCCTTCGTCCACCTCAAGGAAAACTGGACCGCCTACAAGAAGGAACACGGATTGCGGTGAAGCTCCTCCCGGATCCCCTCGCGGCGCCTGCTTGGCGCACGCTGCAAGTCTGCCTGCTCCTGATCTGCGGCGCCGTGGCGGCGAGCCGCGGCGCGCCGGCCGCAGCGGCGGCAGTGGTCTGGCTGGCCGCCCTCGCGGTGGCCCTGCGCTATATATGGTACGGCCTGCGCCGGCGGCGGGTGGCGCTGGCGGTTCTGGTAGTGGCCGCCGTGGTGCTGGTCACCTCCGGCGGGCGCCCCGGTGGCGCCATAGCCGCCGGCGTCCTCCTGGGAAGCGTCTTGCTGAGCGGCCTGGCGGCCCACCGCCGTATCGGCGAACGCCCGCGTGCGATCCTCTTCGCGGTGCTGTGGGTGCCGCTGGTGCTCGCGCTGGCCGTCAAGGCGAGCCCTGCCGAAGGGCCCGCGCGCAATCTGGCCACCATGGCGCGGGTGGTCCTCATCGTCTTCCTGGCCGTGACGCCGATCGACCTGGCCATCCACATGCGCCTGCACTTCCTGCGCCTGCGGCCCAAGCTCGCGGTGTGCGGGGTGTTCATCGGCGTGGTGCCCCTGGTGATCCTGGCGGTGATCGGCCTGCTGCTGATCTACGGCTCACTGGGCGGTAGCCGGGCCAACCGCGGCGCCGACGTCATGGAATCGTGGCGGCAGGAGTGGGCCGACGGGGGAAGGCTCGACGGGTTGCCGTCGGCCGATCGCTTCACCTGGGCCGTCGGGGACAGCGGGGGGCCGGGGTGGGTGCGGTACTATGCCACCCACGATCGCGAAACGATCGCGGAATGGGTCGAGGCTGAGAGTGCCCTCTGGCTGGTCCGCAGCGACGGCGAACCGCGACGATTCGCCGGCCTGCGCCTGGAGCCCCGCAGCCTGGACCGCTTATCGAAGATCCTGCGCGCCGACGTGTCGATCGTCGGCGTGACCGATGACGACTCGTCGGGCAACAACGTCCAGCTGTCGTTCAGCGACGACGACCAGCCCCTCAAGAAGAACCTCCTCTCCGGCCAGTACCGCGAACGCCCCGCCGACGCGGGCTTCTGGCAGCGGCCGATGTACTTCGGCGGTTCTCTGCTGGCGACCACGGTCCTCGACAGCACGGACAGCCAGAACGGCCAGGTGCTGCTGACCGTCAAGACCAGCCTGGCCGACCTGCGCGACGAGTTCGTCGGCGGCCGCAACAAGTTCAACCTCGCCATGATGGTGGTGCTGGGATTCGTGGCTTTCACGTTGCTGGTCATCGAGATCTTCGCCCTCGTCTTCGGTCTGCGCATCGCCGGGAGCATCACGACCGCGGTGCAGGAGCTGCACCGCGGAACCCGGCGCCTCGCCACCGGCGACCTCGACACCCACATCGAGATCCCCAACCAGGACGAGTTCGGCGACCTCGCGACCAGCTTCAACGCGATGACCGCCGCCGTGAAGCAGGGCCGCGAGCACGCCCTCGCCAGCCAGCGCCTGCAGCAGGAGATGGAGATGGCGCGGCAGATCCAGGCGCGGTTGCTGCCGACCAGCGAACCCCTCGTCGCCGGCTTCGAGGTGACGGGCCTCAGCGTGCCCAGCCGGCAGGTGGGCGGCGACTACTTCGACTTCGTCGCCCAGTCCGACGGTCGTCTCGGGATCGCCATCGGCGACGTCTCGGGCAAGGGCGTCGCCGCGGCCCTGCTGATGGCCAACCTGCAGGCCAGCCTGCAGGGCCAGGTCATCCACCAGGCCAGCGTCGCCGAGGTGATGGCCCGCATCAACAACCTGATGGTGCAGTCGACCGACTCGCACATGTTCGCCAGCTTCTTCTACGGCGTGCTCGATCCCGCCTCGGGCCGCTTCACCAGCGCGAACGCGGGCCACAATCCGCCGCTGCTCATGCGCGCCGACGGTAGCGCCGAGTGGCTCAGCGAGGGCGGGCTCTTGCTCGGCATGATGCCCGACCTGACCTATCCGCAGTCGGCGATCGACCTCGGACGCGGCGACATCCTCGTTCTCTACACCGACGGCATCACCGAGGCCGAGGCGCCACGAGCCGAGGGCAGCGACGAGCCTGGCCGGATGTTCGAGGAGGACGGCCTTGAACGCGTGGTGCGGGAAGCCAGCCAGTTCTCCGCCGTCCGGATCCGCGAGGCCATCTTGCGGGCCGTGCAGAGCCACCTTGCCGGCGATCCCGCCGGCGACGACATCACCCTGGTCGTGATCAAGCGGACGCTGGGCGAGAAGATCGACGTCTAGCGACGGGAGCTCCACCGATGATGAACCTGGTGTACCTGCCCATCCTGCTGGTGGTGGTGGCGTTCGTACTGTGGCGGCTGCCGCGCATCGAACTCGGCCACGAGCCGACATTCCGTCGTCGCCGGGTGATGAACTGGCTGCCGCTGGGGCTGACCTACGCCTTCCTCTACATGGGCCGCTACAACCTCACCGTCAGCAAGGGCGCCTTCGAGAACCTCGCCGGCAGCGGTGGCGGCGCCATGATGGGCAACGACGCCTTCGGCCTCATCTTCGGCATCGGCACCGCGGTCTACGGCGTCTCCTTCCTCATCAACGGCCCGCTGACCGACCGCTTCGGGGGCCGCTGGTCCATCCTCGCCGGCGCCGGCGGCGCCGCGCTGGTCAACGTGCTGATGGGCCTGATCACCTGGTCGCTGCTCGCGCAGGGAATCGGGCACGCGTTCTTCTTCCGCCACTTCGTGGCGGTGTTCTCCCTGCTCTACGCACTCAACATGTACTTCCAGAGCTTCGGCGCCGTGGCCATCGTCAAGGTCAACGCCTCCTGGTTCCACGTGCGCGAACGCGGCGTGTTCGGCGCCATCTTCGGGATCCTGATCTCCCTCGGGGTTTACTTCGCTTACGACTGGGGGCGGGCGGTTCTCCAGGCCTTTGGCCTGGTCTGGGTGTTCTTCGTCCCAGCGGCGCTGCTGGCGATCTTCTGGGTGCTCGACGTGCTGATGGTTCGCGACCGTCCCAGCGACGCGGGCCTTGCCGACTTCGACACCGCCGACGCCACCAGCGGCGACTCCAGCCCGCGCCTGGCCGCCGTCACCGTGTTCAAGGCGATGCTGCGCAACCCCATCATCCTCACCATCGCCGTCATCGAGTTCTGCAGCGGCTTCCTCCGCCAGGCCATCATGCAGTGGTACCCCACATTCGCGAAGCAGACGGACGGCGCCCTCGGCCTCAAGTCGGACTTCGTCTACGAGAACTGGGGTCTGCTGCTGTGCTGCGCGGGCATCCTCGGCGGCGTGGTGGCCGGCGTGATCAGCGACCACCTCTTCCAGTCGCGCCGCGGCCCCGTGGCCGTGCTGCTCTACGGCATCATGCTGGTCGGCGCGGTGGCGCTGACCTTCCTCTACACGACCCCGCTGGTCGGCTGGCTGGTCATCGCGATGTCCATGGCGGTCATCGGCGTACACGGCATGCTCTCCGGCACGGCGAGCATGGACTTCGGCGGCAGCAAGAACGCGGGCATCGCCGTCGGGCTGATCGACGGCTTCGTCTACCTGGGCACCGCGGCGATGTCGTTCACCTACGGGATCATCCTGCCGCAGGTCGAGCTCGACGCCGCCGGGGCGATCGTCGGTCCGGTGACCGAGCCGGCCAACTGGCGGGCCTGGCCGCTGGCCATGGTGCCGCTGGCTCTGCTCGGCCTGCTGCTGGCCTGGCGCATCCGCAACTCGAAACCCAAGCCGCGCTAGGCGAAGATCTTGACGCGCTGCCAGGCGCCGCCGCGGAATCGCAGGTACATCACCAGGGCCTGCACGGCGTAGATCGCCGTGCCGACCACCCAGGCGGTGACGACGTCGCCGCCGCCCAGGACGACGCTGGCCCAGGTCGCCGGGATGAAGCCGCCCCACAGCACGATCATGCTCGCCACCATCGGGAAACGCGTGTCGCCCGCGCCCTGCAGGACGCCGATGGAGATCATGCGCATGCCGTCGCAGATCTGGAACGGGGCGAGCAGCAGGATGAGCTGCGGCCCCTGCCGCAGCACGGCCGGGTCGTCCGTGAAGATCCCGAACAGATGATGGCGCAGCGCGACCATCACCACCGCGAGTCCCAGCGCGTAGTAGCCGCCAACCTTGTAAACCTGCCGGGCGTACGCCGCCGCCTGGTCGAGCCGGCCGGCCCCGACCCAGTTGCCCACCAGCACCGACCCGGCAATGGTGATGCCCCAGGTGGGCATGAACCCGAACGAGATGAGCTGCAGACCGATCTGGTTGGCCGCCAGGGCCACCGCGCCCGTGGTGCCGACCACGGCGGTGAAGACCAGGAAGCCGCTCATGTCGACGAAGTTCTCCCACGCCGCCGGCGCGCCGATGCGCACCAGACGCCCGATCTGCGGCAGATCGGGCCGCCGCGGCCGGTGCAGTCGGAACCGCCGACGCAGGTCGGCCGGCCACAGCGCGGCCACCGCCAGGATGAGGGTGGTGGTCGCCACCCCGAAACTGGTGGCGATGGCGGCTCCGGCGACGCCCAGCGGCGCCATCGCCAGCCACTGGTGTCCACCCAGGGCGACACCCTGCCAGCCGAAGATCAGCCAGATGTCCAGGACGACGTTCACCACGTTGCCGGCCATCCCCGCCCACATCGGCGCCATCACCCGCTGGCGGCCCTGGAAGAACCCGGTCAGGGTGAACCCGATCTGGGTGAGGGTCGCGCTGGCCGTGCGCCACTTCACGTAGTCGTACGTCAGGTCCAGCACCTCTGGCGGGTTGTGCGTCAGCGGCAGCACCAGGTAGGAGAAGTAGCCGAACACCTGCAGGATGGCGCCGGCCGCGAGAGCCAGGTAGAGGCCTTGCCAGGTGTAGTCGCCGATGGCGTCGTCGTCGCCGCTGCCGTGGGCCTGGGAGACGAAGGTGCCGGAGATGCGGCTCAGGTTGTTGGCCAGGCTGTAGCTGGTCCAGGTGATGATGCCGCCGAGCCCGGCGGCGCCGAGGGCGGCGCTGCTGACGTGGCCGAGGAAGATGGCGTCCACGGTCCACATCAGGGTGTGCGACATCATCGCCAGCACCGTCGGCCAGGCGAGGCGCATGACCTGGTCGGCCTGCCGGACGCGCAGGCGGGCGAAGGGGCCCTCGCCACTGGTGGGCTCGAGCAGGGGATACGGCGTCTTCGACATGGGGACCCAGGATGGCACGGGCGGCGTCCGGGCGCCACCCGGCACTTTACCCGGCCGGGGCGGCAGCCTATCCTACGGGGCAACGCCTGACCCGGGAGACGCCATGTCCGACTCGACCTTCCTCGAGGAACTCCGCTGGCGCGGTTTCCTGCAGCAGTGCACCGACGAGACCGCCCTCGCCGACCTCCTCGCCCGCGAGACCGTCACCGCCTACATCGGCTTCGACCCCACGGCGGACAGCCTGCACGTCGGCAGCCTGCTGCCGATCATGGGCCTCGCCCACCTGCAACGCCACGGCCACCGCCCCATCGCCATCGCCGGCGGCGGCACCGCCCTGGTCGGCGACCCCAGCGGCAAGACGGAGATGCGCCAGCTGCTGACCGAGGAGCGCATCGCCGAGCACCTCGTCGGCATCCGCGGCCAGCTCGCCCGCTTCCTCGACTTCGGCGACCCGGCACTCAGCGACCTGCCGCACGGGCCAGTGGTCCGCGCGACGCGCGGCAACACCGGCATGCTGCTGAACAACGCCGACTGGCTGCGCGACCTCAACTACGTCGAGTTCCTGCGCGAGATCGGTCGTCACTTCTCGGTGAACCAGATGCTGACGCGCGACTCGGTCAAGATGCGCATGGAGACGGGGCTGTCGTTCCTCGAGTTCAACTACATGATCTTCCAGGCCTTCGATTTCTACGTCCTCAACCGCGACCACGGCTGCCGGCTGCAGATGGGCGGCAGCGACCAGTGGGGGAACATCGTGTCGGGCGTGGACCTCTGCCGGCGCGTCAACCAGCAGGAGGTCTTCGGCCTCACCTTCCCGCTGCTGCAGACCGCCGCCGGCGAGAAGATGGGCAAGACCGCGGCCGGCGCCGTCTGGCTCTCGCCCGCACGCACCAGTCCCTACGACTTCTTCCAGTACTGGGTCAACGTGGACGACCGCGACGTGAGCCGCTTCCTGCGGCTGTACACGCTGCTGCCGCGCGAGGAGATCGAGGCGCTCGAGCGGCTAGAAGGCGCGGACATCCGCGAGGCGAAGCGGGCGCTCGCGAGGGCCGTCACGGCGCTGGTCCACGGCGAGGAGGAGGCGAGCAAGGCCGAGGTGGCCGCCAAGGCGCTCTTCGGCGGCGGCGGCGACGCCAGCGACGTGCCGTCGACCGAGGTCGTCGCCGCTCGTCTGGGCGCCGAGGGCTTGCCGCTGACCGAGATCATGGCCGAGTGCGGGCTCGCCAAGAGCAAGGGCGAGGCGCGGCGCCTCATCCAGCAGAAGGGCGTGAAGGTCAACGGCGTCGTCATCGAGGCGGAGCTGCACGTGCTGACGACGGCCGACGTCGAGAACGGCAGGATCGCCTTGCAGGTGGGGAAGAAGCGGCACCAGCATCTGGTGGTGGTGTGATGGACCTCGTGGAACAGCGTGAATATCTCTGCGACGGCGAGATCCGCCGCTGGGACGGTCCGCAGTTCGACGTGCTGTCGCCGGTGTGCGAGGTCGTGGACGGCGCATCCCGGCAGGTGCGCCTGGGCAGCTACCCCTTGCTGACCGAGACGGAGGCCCTCGCCGCGCTCGACGCCGCCTGCCGCGCCTTCGACCGCGGCCGCGGCGCCTGGCCGACCATGTCCGTCGAGCAGCGGATCCGGCACCTGGAGGACTTCGCCCACCGGATGGCGGCGCGGCGCGACGAGGTGGTCGAGCTCCTCATGTGGGAGATCGGCAAGACGCGCCCCGACGCGCAGAAGGAATTCGACCGGACCGTCGACTACATCCGCGACACCATCGACGCGCTGAAGGACCTCGACCGGGTCTCATCGCGGTTCGTCATCGAGCAGGGCGTGGTCGGGCAGATCCGGCGGGCGCCGCTGGGCGTGGTCCTCTGCATGGGACCCTACAACTACCCGCTCAACGAGACCTTCACGACGCTGATTCCCGCGCTCATCATGGGCAATGCCGTGATCTTCAAACCGCCGCGCCTCGGGGTCCTGCTGCACCGGCCGTTGCTGGAGGCGTTCCGGGATTCCTTCCCGAAGGGCGTCGTCAACACCGTCTACGGCCGGGGACAGACCGTCGTCGGCCCCCTCATGCAATCCGGCAAGGTCGACGTGCTGGCGTTCATCGGCACCAGCCGGGCGGCCGACGCCTTGAAGCAGCAGCACCCGAAGGCCCACCGCCTGCGCTGCGTGCTGGGGCTCGAGGCCAAGAACGCGGCCATCGTCCTGCGGGACGCCGATCTCGACCTGGCGGTGAAGGAGTGCGTGCTGGGCTCCCTGGCGTTCAACGGCCAGAGGTGCACGGCCCTCAAGATGATCTTCGTCCATCGCGACGTCGTCGACGCGTTCCTGGCGAAGTTCAGCGCCGCGGTCGGCGACCTCAAGGGCGGCCTGCCCTGGGAGGACGGCGTGCAGATCACGCCGCTGCCGGAGCCGAACAAGACGACGTACCTCACGGAACTCCTGGACGACGCGCGAGCCAGGGGAGCCCGGGTGGTCAACGACGGTGGCGGCGCCGTGGACGGGACCTTCATGACGCCGGCCGTGGTCTATCCCGTCTCGCCGGCGATGCGGCTCTACATGGAGGAGCAGTTCGGCCCCGTGGTGCCCGTCGCGGCGTTCGCGGACGTCGAGGAACCCATGGCCTACGTGGTCGAGTCGAATTACGGCCAGCAGGTCAGCATCTTCGGCAACGACCCGGACGTTCTCGCGGAGCTGATCGATCCCCTGGTCAACCAGGTCTGCCGGGTCAACCTCAACAGCCAGTGCCAGCGTGGTCCCGACACCTTCCCCTTCACCGGCCGGAAGGACTCCGCCGAGGGGACCCTCTCGGTGTCGGACGCGTTGCGCGTCTTCAGCATCCGCACCCTCGTGGCCGCGAAGGAGACCGAGGCGAACCGGCGGATCATCAGGGCGATCGTCACGGAACGTCGTTCGCGATTCCTGTCTAACGACTTCATCCTGTGAGTTGTGCCCGGGAAATTGTGCACGAGTGACGAACGGCCCGATTTCGGGCCGTTTCGTCATCCCCGGTTGACACTTCACCACCTCTGCCGCGAGAAATCCCGCCGATCAGGCAAGACCTCCGTCGTACCGGCGCCCATGCACAATTTCCCAGGCACAACTTATCCTGTGAACACTCGCGGCGGCTCTTCGTGTATAATTGTCTGCCCTGAAGCGAGTGACACCACCGGCACGTATCGAGGGAATCGAATGTCCATGTTCAAATACTGGCTGGCGGCCGCGTTGCTGCTGCCCGGCGCCGCCCTGGCCTCCCCGCCGCCAGGCTACTATGCGACCGTCGACACCAGCAGCGCGACGACGTTGCGCGCGACGCTCCACGAGATCATCGACGACCACACCCGGTTCCCCTACACGTCGTCAGGCACCGACACCTGGAACATCCTCGAGGCGGCCGACCAGGATCCGGCGAATCCCGCCAACATCCTGGACCTCTACCGTAACCGCAGCTACGTGAAGTTCGGCGGCGGCACTGGCCCTTACAACCGCGAGCACACCTGGCCGAACAGCTACGGTTTCCCGGACGACGGCGGCACCAACTATCCCTACACGGATTGCCACCAGCTCTTCCTGTGCGACACCAACTACAACAACGACCGCGGCAACAAACCGTTCAACGACGTCGGCGCCGGCGCCACCGAGCGGACCACCGACGCCAACGACGGCGAGGGCGGCCCCGGGCACTCGAACTGGTTCAACGCCACCTACTGGGAGACCTGGGACGGGCGTCTCGGCGACGTGGCGCGGGCCCTGCTCTACCTGGACGTCCGCTACGCCGGCGGGACCCACGGCGTCACTCACGCCGCGGAACCGGACCTGATCCTCACCGACAACCCGGCCCTGATCGTATCCACCGGCGGCAACGCCTCTGTCGCCTACATGGGCCTGCTCTCGGTGCTGCTGCAATGGCACGTCGCCGATCCGGTGGACGCTCGCGAGCGGTCGCGCAACGACGTCGTCGCGTCGTATCAGGGCAACCGCAACCCCTTCATCGACCACCCGCAGTGGGTCAGCGGGATCTTCGTCGCGAGCACCGGGCCGACGCTGGTCGCCGTCGCGGACGTCCCCGACGACCAGGGCGGCGCGTTGCGGGTCGAGTGGCAGCGCAATTCCCTCGACGTCGCCGGCGCGGTGATCCCGATCACGCATTACGTGGTCCAGCGGCTGGACGGCGGCTGGGTGGACGTCGCCACCGTGCAGGCCTCCCAGACCAGTGTCTACGTTCTGACCGTCGCCACCGACGACATCGCCTCGCCGGCGACGCCCGAGCCGTGGTCGTCCTACCGCGTGGTCGCGGTGGAGGCGGGCGGCGCGGTTCATGTGTCCGGCGTGGTCGACGCCTATTCGGTCGACGACCTGGCCCCGCCCGCGCCGGTGGTCGCCCTCGACGACAGCGGCTACCCGCTGGTGCTGAGCTGGGAGGCGCCGGCGGTGCCGGACCTCGCCGAGGCGTGCGTGTACCGCGGCGAGACCGCGGGCTTCGTGCCCACGACGCCCGTGCAGTGCGGCGACCAGACCGAGTACCTCGAGTACGACGCCGCGATCCATTACTTCGTGGTGCAGTTCGCCGACACGCACGGCAACCTGAGCGCGTTCAGCGCCGAGGTCTCGAACGGCGCCACGGACGTGCCCGGCGCCGACGCGTCGCGGACCGGCATCGCGAGGGTCTACCCCAACCCCTTCAATCCCGTCACCCGCATCGCCTGCGTGCTCGCCGAGCCCGGCGCGGTCCGGATCGATCTCTTCGCCGCCGACGGACGCCGGGTACGCACCCTGCTCGCGGAGTCGCGCGGCGCAGGCCCCTTCGAGCTGACCTGGGACGGCACGGATGCGGACGGCGGCCGCCTGGCGAGCGGGTCCTACGTCCTCCGCTTGCAGTGCGGCAACACGGTCGATCAGGCGAAACTCCTGCTCGTGAAGTGACCGGTCGGCGAAGAGGAGCGAATCGTTGACGACCGTACGGACATCGGTCCTGTCCCTCGCGGGATTCTGCCTGCTGACCGCCGCGGCCGCGGCCGCGAAGGTCGACGTCCAGCTCGAGGGCCTCGACGGCGACCTCGAGGCCAACGCCAAGGCGGCGTTGTCGATTGCCCGCGCCGCGGACGACGTCCCCGGACTGCGCGTCCGGCGCCTGCACGCCCGCGCGCAGGACGAGATCCGCAGCGCCTTGCAGCCGTTCGGCTACTACGCGCCGACCATCGTCGCGACCCTGGCCGAGGACGGCGAGGATTGGCGGGCGCGCTACGTCGTCGAGCGCGGGCCGCAGGTGGTGGTCGCCTCCGTGGACGTCCAGGTGCTCGGCGAGGCGGCCGCCGACCCCGGCTTCCAGGCGGTGGTCGCCGAGTTCCCGGTCCGGCCCGGGGATCCCCTGGCCCACGCAGACTACGAGCTCGGCAAGCGTCTGCTCACGAACTACGCCGCGCGCAAGGGCTACTTCGCCGCCGCGTTCGACAGCAGCGCCATCCTGGTGACGGTCGGGGAGCAGAAGGCCGACATCGTCATCCGCTACGCCGCGGGACCGCGCTACGAGTTCGGCCCCGTCACCCTGAACCAGGACATCCTGGACGACCGCATGGTCGTCGGCTACGTGAAGATCGCCGAGGGCGATCCCTACGACGTCGACCCTCTGCTCAAGATGCAGAACGAGCTCTCGACCGGCCCTTACTTCGCGGCCGTCGAGGTCCAGACGCAGCGCGAGGCGGCCGAGGGTCTGCGCGTGCCGATCGACGTCGACCTCTTCCCGGCCAGGGCCCAGCGCTGGGAGGTCGGGGGAGGCTACGGCACCGACACCGGCATCCGCGGCAAGGTCAAGGCCGAGTGGCGGCGTCTGAACCGCGCCGGCCACCATGCCGAGGCCGAACTGGAAGCTTCGCAGGTGGAGTACAGCGCTTCGGGCAAGTACCTGGTGCCCTGGCCGTATCCGCGCACCGAGTTGCTCACGTTCTACGGCGGCCTCGGCCGCTATCAGCCGCGATGGTGCGAGAGCTGGCGCGGCATCGGCGGCGTGAGCCTCGGCCGGTCGCGCGGCGGCTGGCGGGAGACCTTCTCGCTGGCCTACGAGCATGAGTCGTTCACCATCGCCGGCGACGACGGCACGTCGGACCTGGTCTTGCCCGGCATCAGCTGGACCCGCACGCTGGCCGACGATCTCCTGATCCCCAGCCGCGGCGCGCGCCTGCGGGTGGACCTGCTCGGGGCGCACGACGCGGTGCTGTCGTCGGCGACGTTCCTGCAACTCGGCGCCGAGGCCAAGCTGATCCAGGCCCTGTCGCCGACGGTCCGGGCCCTCGGCCATGTCGGTTTCGCGCACATCTTCACGAGCAACTTCGCGGACCTGCCGCCGACGCACCGCTTCGTCACCGGCGGCGACCAGACCGTCCGCGGCTACGCGTACGAATCGCTCGGGCCGACGAACGACGCCGACGAGATCGTCGGCGGCGACACGCTGGTCATCGCCGGCGTGGAACTGGAGTACCGGTTCCTCGAGAGCTGGGGCGTCGCCCTCTTCATGGACAGCGGCAACGCCTGGGACGGCCTGTCCGGCGACCTCGCCTTCGGCCCGGGGACCGGCGTGCGCTGGTTCTCGCCGATCGGCATCGTGCGGCTCGACGGCGCCGTCGGCATCAGCGAGGACGGCAATCCCATCCGTATCCACCTGGCGATCGGACCGGACCTATGAGGTGGCGGCCGCGCATTCGCAAACGTCCCTTGGTCGTCACCGGATCGGTGCTGGCGGCGCTGGTCGCGGTCTGCTGGTTCCTGCTCGGGTCCACCGCCGGCGCGCGTTTCGTGCTCGGGCAGGCGATCAAGAAGGCGCCCGTGGGCGTGAGCGTCGCCATCGAGCGCGTGGAAGGCAAGCTGCTCGGCCCGCTGGCGCTGCACGGCATCCGGGTGAGCAACCAGCTGGTGGAGGTGATCGTCAACCACGTCGAGGTCGACTGGTCGCCGAAGCGTCTCTTCAACAAGCGCCTCTATATCGAGCGCGTCGTGGTCGACGGCGTCGACGCGCGGCTACTGCCGCCCCCCTCGCCGGCGCAGAAGCCGCCGGCGGCGGCGCAGAAGCCGCCCCCCGAGATGCCGCTCGAGATCGTCATCGCCGAGGCCCGCGCTTCCGGCGTGAAGCTGCTGGTGACCGAGGAGGTCGAGTTCCGCGACCTGCGGCTGTCGCTGCGCGGTCGTCCCGACCGGTACGAGCTGGACGTCGCGACGCAGCTCGTGGGCGAGAAGATGCCGCCGATCGGCATCACGGCGGCCGCGACCGGCTCCCTGGCCGACATCACCGTCGCGCCCCTGGACGTGCGCACGCTCGGGGGCCTGGTGCGCGCGCGAGTCGGCGCGAGCTGGTATCCCGAGATCACCTGGACGGTCCGCGCCGCGGCCGACAGCCTGCAGCCCGGTCTGCTCACGCCGGACCCGGCGCAGCTGCCCGGCCGCCTGGCCGCCGAGTTGCGCACCGAGGGGCGCGTGGAAGCGGGGGTGCCGTCGGGGTGGGCGACGGTCGATTCGCTGCGTGGGGACCTCCTCGACCGTCCCGTCGCGGGCCGCGCGCGGGCCGAGTGGCAGGGCACGTCCGTCACCAGCGCCACCGCGAGCGTCCGGTGGGCGACGGCTCTCGCCGAGCTCAGGGCCGCGGTCACCGACAGCCTCTTCGCGGACCTCAGCGTGACCTGCCCCGACCTGGGCGGGGTGGTTCCCGGCCTCGGCGGCCAGGCCGAGCTCGCCGCGCTGGTGACCGGCCCGCTGTTCTCGCCGCAGGCGACCGCGACCGTCCAGGTCGCGGACCTCACCCGCCTGGAGCCGCCCCTGGTAATCACCCGCGTGGCCGGCGGGCTCGACCTCGCGCTCGCCGATCTCGACACCACGCCCACGGGCCAGGGACGACTGCGGCTGCGCGCCGACGCCCTGCAGCTCGGCGAGGTGCTCCTGGACAGCGCGGTGGTCACGGCGGAGGGCACGCACCTGGCCCAGCGCGCGCGATTCCTGGTCGACGGCGAGCCGCTGCACGCGCGGCTCGCGCTGGGCGGCGAGCTGGCGGCGGATTCGCTGGTCTGGCGCGGCGCTCTCGACACGCTGTCGCTCGAGAATCCCTACGCGGGCCTGTGGACCCTGCGCGAACCGGCGAACCTCCGGGCGAGCAAGGGCGCGGCGTCCCTCGACAGCCTGTGCCTGGTTCGCGAGGGCGCGACGCTGCGCGTCGGCGGCGCCTGGGCGAACGGACCCTGGACGGCCTGGGGCGGCCTGGCGCGCCTGCCGCTGGCGATGGCCGACCCCCACCTGCTGGAGGATCAGCATCTGCGCGGCACGCTCGGCGCCGAGTTCTCCGCGCGCGGCGAGGGCACCGCGCTGACGGGCTCTGTGCGCGCGGCGCTCGCCGACGCCTGGTACGTGTTCATGGCTGGCGAGAAGGCCGACAGCCTCGGCGTCGAGTCCGCCGTGCTCACCGGGAGCGCGGGCCCGCGGGACATCGCGGCGAAGCTGGAAGCCGTGGTGTTCAGTCCGCGCAGCGGCGGGCGCGCCGACCTCTCCGGCGAGCTGCAACTGCCCGGCGGTGCGGCGCTGCCTCTGGTGCCCGAGACGCAGGCGGTGCGCGCGACCCTCGCGGCCCGCGTCCCGGATCTCAGCCTCATCGACGGCCTCAGTCCGCTGGTGACCGACACCCGCGGCAGCGTCGACCTCGACGCGCAGGTCGCCGGCACCATGCTCGAGCCGGTGGTGACGGGCGAGCTGCGGGTGCGCGGCATGGCCACCACCATGCCCGACCTGGGCATCACCATCGAGGACGTCGAGCTGACGGCCCGCGGCGACGTCAAGGGCGGTTACGGCCTCGACGGCTCCGCGCGTTCCGGCGAGGGCACGGTGACCGTCAGCGGGCGCATCCCGCCGAAGCTCACGCCCGAGACGCCGCTGGTGGTCAGTGTGCGCGGCGATCGCTTCCAGGGCGTGAACACGCCAGAGATCCAGATCGAGGTGACGCCGGACCTCGAGCTGATCTGCGATGGCGCCCGGCTCGACGTCCGCGGCACCGTCGACCTGCCGGTGGTCGACGTCGAGATGGTCGAGATGCCGGCGACCGCGGTGCCGCCGTCGGCCGACGTCGTCATCGTCGACGCCAGGGCGTCCACGGCGCCGCCGCCGATCGACACCTGGGTGGACGTGAAGGTCACGCTCGGCGAGCAGGTCCGCTTCAGCGGCTTCGCGATGTCCATCGACCTCGAGGGCGGCCTCGAGGTGAAGCAGCACGTGCCCGAGCTTCCCGCGTGCCACGGCGACGTGCGCATCCGCGAGGGCTATTACCGCGCTTACGGGCAGGACCTCGACATCGAGCGCGGCGTGGTCTCCTTCGTCGGCCCGGTGGACGACCCCGCCCTCGACATCAAGGCGATGCGCGAGGCGCCCGACGGCGTCATCGCCGGGGTGATCATCACGGGCTCGGCCCTCGCGCCACTCATCAAGGTGTACTCGGACCCGATGATGTCCGAGACGCAGGCCATCTCCTACCTGCTCACCGGTCGGCCGCTCGACAGCGGCACGGGCGACGACAAGGCCCGCGTCGCCGCCACGGCGGCGCTGCTCGGCAGTAACGTCCTGTCGAGCCAGCTCGGCGCGAAGGTCGGTCTCGACGAGGCCCGGGTCGAGACCGGCGGCTCCCTGGACGAGGCGGCCCTGGTGACCGGCAAGTACCTGACCCCCGAGCTCTATCTCTCCTACGCCATGGGGCTTTTCGACCGCTCCAACCTGGTCCGCCTGCGCTACATCATGTCCCCGAAGTGGGCCGTCCAGACCGAGACCGGCACGACGATGGGGGCGGACCTGTTCTACAAGATCGAGCGTGGGGGGGACTAGAAGGCCGCGCCCGTCGCTCGACGCAGGCGCGGCCCTCTGGTGCTATTGCCGGCTGACTATCCGCCGACCCGCTGCAACTCCACCCGCCGATTCTTCGCGCGGCCCTCGGCCGTGGCGTTGTCGGCGATCGGCTGGTCCTCGCCGTAGCCGACGGCGGTGATGCGCATCGAGGCGACGCCCATCTGGATCAGCACCTCGCGCACGGCGATGGCGCGGCGCTGCGAGAGGTCGCGATTGGTCTCGGCGGCGCCCTGCGCGTCGGTGTGGCCGCGCACCTCGACGAGGACGTCCGGGTTCTCGACCAGCGAGTTGGCCACGCGGGCCAGCACGGTGATCGACTCCGGCGTCAGCTCGGCGCTGCCGGTCTTGAACGCCACGCCCTCGAGCACCACGCCCTGGCCGACCGCCGGCATCGCCGCGCGCGGCGCGGCGTGCGTCGGGCAGCCGTCCGGTCCGACCTGCGCGCCGGGTTGCGTGTCCGGGCACGCGTCGTCGGAGTCGAGGACGCCGTCGCCGTCGTTGTCGGGCTCGGGGCAGCCGTCCTCGTCGAGGTAGCCGTCCATGTCCTCCGGCTCGCCGGGGCAGGCGTCGTTCGCGTCGGCGATGAGGTCGCCGTCGTTATCGGGATCGGGGCAGCCGTCGTCGTCCTGGTAGGCGTCGAGATCCTCGGCGAGGTCGGGGCAGCGGTCGACCAGGTCGGCGACGCCGTCGCCGTCGTTGTCGGGATCGGGACAGCCGTCCGAATCCTGGAAGCCGTCCAGGTCCTCGGCCTGCTCGGGGCAGGCGTCCTTGGCGTTGGGCAGGCCGTCGCGGTCGGTGTCGGAACTGCCGAACCAGAACGACAGCGAGACGAAGCCCTGGACCAGCCCGGAGTTGGCGTCCACGTACTCGGGGTCGTCGGCCACGTTCCAGCTGCTCAGGCCGATGTTGTCGAGGTCGTTGTTCACCAGGACGTTGTAACGACCGCCGAGGCGCAGGCTCAGCGACTCGCGCATCCACCACTCGACGCCCAGCTCGGCGGCCAGGGTGACGTTGGTGGCGGCGAGCTTGTGGTACTCGTCATCGTCGTTGCCGAAGCCCTGGACCGTGGTGCCCTCGGGCATGAAGGTGTGGTCCACGTCGGTGGCGATGACGCGCCAGCTGGTGGCGCCGGCGCCCAGGCCCAGGAACGGGGTGAAGCGCGCGTCCGGCGAGAACTGGTACTCCATCATCAGCAACGGGTTGTAGATCTCGGTGGCCAGGTTGGTGAACGAGTCGAACGTCCAGCCCGCGCTCTGCGTGGGATCCTCGACGCCGGGGCGCACCGAGCCGATGCGCAGGCCGAGCTCCAGGCTCCAGTGCGGCGAAAGGCCCTTGCGCACGGAGAGGCCGGCGAACTCGTCGACGTTCGAGTGGTCCCAGTAGCCTTCGACGAGCTTCCAGGCGCCGCCCTCGACGCCGATGGCCCAGCGGTCGTCCACCGGCCCGGCGGCCGCGACGGTCGCGACCATCACGAAGACCAGGGTGACGAAGCGTTGCATCTCGATTCTCCTTGTTCGACAGATCGCGGACATGATCCCGCAGAACGTATGTTTCCTGTCCTTATTCGGCAATCCTCAAAGAGGGTTTACCCCGGGTGCATCAGGACTTATCTTGCCCCGCATGAACACCATCCGACTGGGCACCCGCGGCAGCGACCTCGCTCTCTGGCAAGCCCACCACGTGCGCGATCTCCTGGCCTCCCGCGCGGGAGTGATTGCGGAGATCGTTATCATCGACACTCAGGGCGACCTGGACCAGGCCCGCGCCCTGTCGGCGCTCGGCAGCCAGGGCGTCTTCACCAAGGAACTCGAGAACGCGCTGCTCGCCCGCGAGGTCGACGTCGCCGTCCACTCGCACAAGGACATGCCGACGGCCGTCCACGAGGACCTGGTGGTGGTCGCCATCCCGGCGCGCGGGCCGATCCGCGACGGACTGGTGGTGCGCGCGGACGTGCCGTTCCCGCTCCCGCAAGGCGCTCGCGTCGGCACCGGGTCCGCCCGGCGGCGCGTCCAGCTGCTCGCGGCGCGCCCCGACCTGGACATCGCGGACCTGCGCGGCAACGTGCCGACCCGGCTCGCGAAGCTCGCCCGTACGCACCCCGGCGACTGGTCCTACGACGCCATCCTGCTCGCGGAGGCCGGCCTGGTGCGCCTGGGCCTGGATCCGTCGCCGCACCGGGTGATCCTGTTCGACCCGCGCGAACTGGTGCCCGCCCCGGCGCAGGGCGCCCTGGCGCTGCAGGTGCGGACCGATGTCGTCCCCGCCGTTCGCGCGGCCCTGAGCCATCTTCACGACGAACCCACCGCTGCCGCCGTCCGCGCCGAGCGCGCCGTCCTGGCCGGCCTGCGCGGCGGCTGCAACCTGCCCCTCGGTTGTCACGCCGTCCTCGACGGCGGCCGGATCCGCCTGCTGTCCGTCCTCGGACGCGACGACGGCACCCTCGCCCGCGTCGAGGTGACGGGCGACACCCCCGAGGCCGCCGCCGCGGCGGTCCTCGATCAGCTGCGCGCCGGGATCTAAGCAAGGAGAGCCGCATGTCGCACCACGACGACCACGACCACGAGTGCCACCACGACGAGATCTCGATCCCCGGGCCCGGCTTCATCCGCCCTCGCCGCCTGCGCCGGTCCGCCGTCCTGCGCGAGACGGTCGCCGAGACCCGCCTGCACCCCGACATGCTGTGCACGCCGCACTTCGTGCTGCCCGGCAAGGGCCAGCGCGAGGAGATCGGCGCCATGCCGGGCATCCTGCGCGAGTCGCCGGACAACCTGCTGAAGACCGTCGAGAGCGACCTCGAGCTCGGCCTGCGCCACGTCCTGCTGTTCGGGCTGCCGGCCGACAAGTCGCCCGACGGCGAGAGCGCGCTGGATCCCGACGGTCCCGTGCCCACCGCCGTGCGCGCGCTCAAGCAGCAGTTCGGCCGCGACCTGCTGGTCTCCTGCGACATCTGCCTGTGCGCCTACACCGACCACGGCCACTGCGGCCTGCTCGACGGCGACTGCGTGGACAACGACAGCTCGCTCGACCAGCTCGCGGGCATGGCCAGCGTCTGCGCCGAGGCCGGCGCCGACATCGTCGCGCCGTCGGACATGATGGACGGCCGCGTGGCGGCGATCCGCGTCGCCCTCGACATGCAGGGCATGACCGACGTCGCCATCATGTCCTACGCTGCCAAGTACGCCTCCGGCTACTACGGTCCCTTCCGCGAGGCCGCGGGCAGCGCGCCGTCGTTCGGTGACCGCAAGACCTACCAGATGGACCCGCGCAACGTCCGCGAGGCCCTGCGCGAGGTCGACCTCGACGAGGAGGAGGGCGCCGACATCGTCATGGTGAAGCCGGCCCTGGCCTATCTCGACGTGATCCGCGCCGTGCGCGAGTGCACCGACCTGCCGGTCGCCTGCTACAACGTCAGCGGCGAGTTCTCGATGGTGAAGGCCGCGGCGAAGGCCGGCTACATCGACGAGGCCCGCATCGTGAGCGAGAACCTGCACGCCATGGCGCGCGCGGGCGCGAACATCCTGATCACCTACCACGGCCGCGAGGCGTTGCGAAACGGCTGGCTGCGATGACCCGGCAGCGCTCGGCCGAGCTCTACCGCCGCGCCTGCGAGCTGATGCCCGCCGGCGTGAACTCGCCGGTGCGTGCCTTCGGTTCGGTGCACGGCACGCCCCTCTACATCGCCCGCGGCGAGGGGGCCCACCTGATCGACGCGGACGGCCAGCGGTATCTGGACTGCTGCGGGTCGTGGGGGCCCTTGATCCTGGGCCACGCCCACCCCGAGGTGCTGGCCGCCGTCGAGCGCACGGCCCGCGACGGCCTCACCTTCGGCGCCCCCTGCGCGCCGGAGATCGCCCTGGCCGAGCTGGTCACCGCGAGCTACCCCGGCTGCGAGATGGTGCGTTTCGTGAGCAGCGGCACCGAGGCCGTCATGTCGGCCGTCCGTCTCGCGCGCGGCTTCACTGGCCGCGATCTCGTCGTGAAGTTCAACGGCTGCTACCACGGGCACAGCGACGCGCTGCTGGTGGCCGGCGGCAGCGGCCTGGTCACCTTCGGGGTCAGCTCGTCGGCGGGCATCCCGCAGGGCGCGGTGGCCGACACCGTGGTGGTGTCCCTGGACGACGACGACGCCCTCACCGCCCTCTTCGCCGAGCGCGGCGACCGCATCGCCGCGGTGCTCATCGAGCCGGTTCCCGCCAATGCCGGCCTGCTGCTGCAGCGGCCGGAGTTCCTGCGCCGCCTGCGCGACCTGACGCGCGAGCACGGCGCGCTCCTCATCCTCGACGAGGTGATCTCCGGCTTCCGTCTCGGCCTCGCCGGGGCGGCGGGACTGTACGGCGTGACGCCTGACCTCGCCACCTTCGGCAAGATCATCGGCGGCGGCATGCCGGTGGGCGCCTTCGGCGGTCGTCGCGACATCATGCAGCGGCTCGCGCCCCTGGGCGACGTCTACCAGGCGGGTACGCTCTCCGGCAATCCGGTGGCCATGGCCGCCGGCGCGGCCACCCTGAACCTGCTCGCGGACGGCCGGGTGTTCCGGCAGCTCGAGGACCTCGGCCAGATGCTGGAAGCGCGCGTGGCGCCGGTCGCGGCGGCCACGGGCGCCGCGTTCGCGCGGTTGGGTTCCATCTTCTGGCTCGCCATGCAGGCGCCGGCGCCTCGCCGGGTCGAGGACGTCCGGCGCGAGGGCATGGGCCGCTACGCGGATCTCCACGGCCGCCTGCTGGAGCAGGGATTCTACCTGGCGCCCTCGGGGTGGGAGGTCGGGTTCCTCAACGCGGCGATGACGGCTACGGACGTCGCGAGCCTCGGGGACGCCGTCGTCGAAGGCCTGCAGCGGGCCTGAACGGCACAAAAAATCAGTTGTGCCCGCGAAATTGTTCATGGCCCCGAGGTTGCCAGACCGGGGCCATG
>JADHED010000267.1_pt1 | contig 70207 bp, 50 predicted proteins | sample 8952041 | NCBI WGS metagenome assembly JADHED01 (sample SAMN16124423, study PRJNA663239) | bioreactor sludge metagenome | isolation source: sludge (control) | place: India:Bengaluru | collected 2018-09-08 | reverse complement strand
TGTCTGCCGGGGGATGTCCCCGGCCACCGCCCCCCTCGGCCCGGTCCTGGGGGCCCGTACGGGGGGGGGAGCCACCCCCCCCGCGGTCGCGCGCGGGGGTCGCTCCCCACGCCTCGTCCCATCACTGGCGACTCGCAGTTCTGCGAGTTGACCTTCTGAAGGAGTCCTTCGCATGTCCCGTCGCCCGTCGCCCTCCGCGCCACGCATCACGCCGCAGAACCGCGAGCCGAAGGCCCAACTGAACGTGCGCGTCGCAGCGCGCACCCTCACCCTCGTCCGCGAGTACGCCGCGTTCATCGAGAGCGGCCTCGACTACACCGTCAACGCGGCGCTCCTGCTCGCGCTCGAAGACGACGCGGCGTTCCAGGCGTGGCGGGCGGCCCGCGAGGCGCAGCCGACGGTGGTCAGGGCAGAACGTGCGTTGGCGGCACGCGACGAGCGGCCCGAGTCTGCGACGGACTGAGGGATGGGCACGCTCCTCGCCTGGCGCTCGGTCGTGAACCTCGGTCTCGCGCTGGTCATCGGCGTCGTGGGCAACGCGCGCTGGCCCCTGACGACGGAGAACGTGTTCCTCGCGATGATCGCCAGCGAGCGGCCGACGCTGTGGCGCGCGATGGGCCTCGCCTACGTCACGCTGTGGTTCAGCACGCCGTTCGTCGCCCTGTCGGTCGTGGGCTCGGTGCTCTACATCTTCGCGACCCGGCACCGACGCGGCACGTTCCGGCCGCTGCCGCCGTATCCCGACCCGGCGAGTCGCACCGAGCTGGTGCTGGTGCTCGGGGAGCAGCACGTTCAGCGCCTTCCGGTGCGCGCGCCCTCTCCCCGATGGCTCACGCTGCCCGAGCGTGGCCTCTACACCGGCATTGCCATTGTCGGCGCCATCGGCACGGGGAAGACCAGCGGCTGCATGTATCCCTATGCGGAGCAGCTGCTCGCCTATCGCGCTGGCGATCCCGAACGGAAGCTTGCCGGGCTCGTGCTCGAAGTGAAGGGCGACTTCTGTCACCAGGTGCGCGGCATGCTGGCGCGACACGGCCGGGCCGACGACTACGTGGAGGTGGGCCTCGAGAGCCCCTGGTGCTACAACCCGCTCCACAACGACCTCGAGGCGTACGCGCTCGCCTACGGCCTCGCGAGTCTGCTCACTAACCTGTACGGCCGCGGCAAGGAGCCGTTCTGGCAGCAGGCGTACACGAACCTCGTCAAGTTCGTCATCCTGCTCTACAAGACCCTCGACGATTACGTCACCCTGTTCCAGGTCTACGAGGCGTGCATCAATCCCGACGTCCTCCGGGAGCGCATCGCCGAGGGGGACGCGCGCTTTGCCTCGAGCGACCAGCGCGTCGAGGTCTCGACCGCGATCTACGTGGCACACCCGACGCTGCGCGCCTGGCCCTTCACCCCGGGCGAGGCGCCGGGCACGATGTCCGCGCCCTGGCAGGCCGACCTCGTCGATCACCTGCGCGAGCACGCCATCGTTCACGAGCTGCGGCACCTCGTCTCTCAGTCCCGCGAGGCGGTGAAGGCGGAGCAGTTCGCCGCCGTCAAGCGCTGGTTCGAGCACGACTGGATGCGGATCGAACCCAAGCTCCGCACCTCCATCGTCGAGGGGATCAGCGTCTTCCTCTCGCTGTTCGACGACAACCCGGCCGTCAAGCGAACCTTCTGCCCGCCGAAGGCCTGCTACGACCCGGTGGCGAACCAGGATGGCCGGCTCGCGCGCCCCTTGCCGCCCCTCAGCGAGTTGATCGAGCAGGGCAAGGTCGTCGCCCTTAACTTCCCGATCGCCGCCAACCCCGGCCTGGCCCGCGCGCTCGGGGTGCTCTTGAAGCAGGACTTCCAGCGCGCCGTGCTGACACGCATTCCCCGCATGACCGCGGCGCCTGAACGCCCGTGGCGGCAGGTGCTGTTCCTGTGCGACGAGTATCAGAGCTTCGCCACGGTCGGCGAAGCGGACCCCTCCGGCGACGAGAAGTTCTTCGCCCTCTCGCGCCAGGCGCGGTGCATCCCCATCGTCGCCACCCAGAGCCTCAGCTCGCTGCGCTCGACGTTGTCCGGGGAGAGCTGGCGGACGCTGCTTCAGTGCTTCCGCACCAAGGTCTTCCTGGCGCTGTCCGACGACTTCTCCGCGCACGTGGCCAGCGAGCTATGTGGCAAGGTCGAACGCCTGAAGCCGTCGTATGCGCTCACGGAGGCCGGCCAGCACGCACGCGTCAGCCTGTTCACCGGACGGGCCGCGGCGCCGACGAGCACCCTGACCGCAGCGAAGACCTACAGCACCGCGCTCGACTTCGTGTTCCAGCCCAAGGTCTTCACGGAGCTGCAGAACGCGCAGGCCATCGTCCTGCCCTACGACGGCCTGAACCCGTGGCCTCCGACCTTCTGCTACCTCAAGCCGTACTGGCTCGATCCGCAGGTCAGCTACTTCGACCACCTGGCGGAAGGACGTCTCTGATGCGGAGCGGCTTCGAACTGATCCTCCCGTTCCTGCGACCCATCGCCTCGCTGATTCTCGACCCGGACGTCAGCGAGGTGATGGTCAATGGCGGCGAGTCCGTGTTCGTCGAGCGCGCCGGCGAGCTGCACGCCGTCCCCGGGGCGCGCGTGGACGAGCGCTCGCTCCGTGTCGCCGTGAAGAACATCGCGCGGGCCCTTGGGGATGACATCTCGGAGGCGCAGCCGCTGCTCGACGCCCGCCTGCCGGACGGCTCACGGGTGGCCGCCGTCTTCCCGCCCTGCTCCGTGCACGGCACCACGCTGACCATCCGCAAGTTCGGCGCGCGGCGGCTCACTCTCGACGACCTCGAAGCGGCGAGCACGGTGTCAGCCGCGCAACGAACTATCCTCGAGCGCGCGGTGCGTGGCCTCGACACCGTGCTGGTCAGCGGCGGCACCGGCAGCGGCAAGACGACGCTGCTGAATGCCCTCGCAGACGTGCTGCCGGAGGGCGACCGCTTGGTCGTCATCGAGGACACGGCGGAACTCCGCCTCACCAAGCCCAACCTCGTGCGACTCGAGGCCCGGCGCGAGCAACCGGACCTGCCGCCCGTCACCATCCGCGACCTCGTCCGCGCCTCGCTGCGACACCGCCCTGACCGTCTGCTCATCGGCGAAGTGCGGGGCGCGGAGGCGTTCGACCTCCTCCAGGCCTGGAACACCGGGCATGCGGGGTCGCTCTCGACCATCCACGCCAACAGCGCGGCGCAGGCCCTCGCCCGGTTCACGAACTGCGTGCTGCAGGCGGACGTCGGGCTGCCCTATCCCGCGGTGCGGGCGCTGATCGCCGAGAGCGTCGGCCTCCTCGTGCACCTGGCGCGCCACGGCGCCCAGCGCGTGGTCACCGAACTCGCGCGCGTCGAGCGGTACGAGCATGCCGGCGATCGATTCGTGCTCACTGCGCTTGCCGAACCGCCGCGAGGTGTCGGTGGGTAGTCCGACTCAACGAGGTGGTGCAAAGGCCCGGCGACGTGCGAGCAGGCGTATGCCTGGCAAGGTGCGCCCGTCATCACGCCTGCACCGCGCGCCGGGCCACCAGCCTCCGCCGCCCGCCGGCCGGGGGCTTCAGGGTCGTGAAAGCCCCGCCGCTCCGGCGGGCACACTACGGAGGCCGCTCATGTCCACCACCCTCGTCATCAAGATCCTCCCCAACGACCACGGCAACCCCGCGGGCAAGCTCGCCGACGCCGAACTCCATTTCTCCGGCGGCGACCTCGACGGGCTGAAGCTCATCGGGTTCGCGATCTGGGAGCGCCGCGGCGGCAACGGCCGCAACGTGACGTTCCCGGCGCGTCAGTACTCGGTCAACGGGGAGCGCCGCGCGTTTGCCCTCCTGCGGCCCATCCTCGACGCCGCCGCGCAGGAGCGCGTGCGCGACCAGATCCTCGCGGCCTACGCCGCCTTCGAGCAGGACGTCGCGAAGGCCAGCTGACCCCAGCACGGCCCGCGCGTTCGTCTCCCAACGCGCGGGCTCACTCGCCTCCATGTCCGCCGCCGACATCTTCCTGCGCCGACTCCACCGCGCCGACGACCGCGTTGCGCTCGTGGCCATCGCGCGCCCCTCCGGACGGGTGCGGCAGAGGCTCCTGCACGTCGAGGAACTGCTCTCACGACGGAGCCACGCCTGGCTCGCGCACCTGAACCGCAAGGGATGCGACCTCTACGTCTCCGTGAACCCGCTGCGCCCCGACGCGCGTGGCCGCACCAAGGCCGATGTCGCGGCACCGCGTCACGTCTTCCTCGACGTGGACCACGACGGCGACGCCGTCCGCGCGCGCCTCCTGACACACCCCTCGTTACCGCCGCTCGTACTCATCGATTCGTCACCCGGGAAGTGCCAGGCAATCTGGCGCGTGCGTGACGTGTCAGTCGACGACGTCGAGGTCATCCAGCGAGGGCTGGTGTGGGAGTTCGGGGGCGACCCGGCCGCGACCGACGTCACGCGTGTCTGCCGGCTGCCAGGCTACCTGAATTGGAAGTACACGCCACCAGTGCTGGTGACGGCGAAGTGGGGGCCGCTGGTCGAGGTCGATGGCAGCGCGTTCCCTCGCTCAGACGCGTTCGTGGGGGCGATGAGCACGCGGACTGCGCGCCGGAGGGAAGGCCCCAAGTCCCAGTCCGAGCGCGACTGGAGGGCAGTCCGCCTCGCGCTCGCTCGAGGCGTCTCGCCGGAAGCGCTGATCGAGGCCCTGGCGCGGAGTCGGCAAGAGAAGCGGGATTCTGTGGGATACGCGAGGCGGACGGTGGAGAGGGCGCGGAGCGCCCGACCATAGGCGTCCTCCCCACCCCTGCAGCCGCCGGACACGAACCGGGTCAGGCTCCGTGCTTCCGCGAAGGAACTCCGCCGATCACTTCCCCGTCGTTGCCTCTCACGCCATGGCTTGATCCCGACCCGAAAGTCTCACGGGCCTTTCCGGCGATGAAGTCCCTGCGGACACCCTCTACATGGAAGGGGGTGAAGCGAACGGCCTCCGGGAACTCGTGCTGCCAATCCGAGCAGAGTTGCTCATCGGTGAGGCGCCTCCCCTGGAGCCCACCTCGGTCGTCGTTGATGAACAACGTGTAGTCTTGGTACTGCTCGACGCCCATCCTGGTCGTACGGCCCACGTACTTCTCAGGCTTTCTACGGCCGCTTCGATCTACTGGTTGGTGTCCGGCTGTCGGGAAGAACCCCCACTCCATGCGTTTACCTCCGGAAGGCGACTCTCACAGCAAGTCGTAGCCCGACCTGTCGGCTCGAGAGGGCATGTCTACAGCCCGGCGTTCACCAAGTCACGCAGAAGTCTTGCTCCGCGTTGTATGCGATCCTGCGTATCACACAAGCGCGTGCCCACTGACACCTGCGGAATCCTGAGCAGGCAGTCGCGACCCAGTCCGTGCGCCTCACACACCCGAACGAAACCCGCTTCTGCCGGCGGAGCGGATGGCGGCCGTAACTGGAACCCCTCAGCCACGCACCGAATCTCCGTCCCACTCGCCACGAGGCGCATCCAGCGCGGCTCGGTCTCGTAACCAGTGAACCAGGGGCCGTCCGGCCAATGATGCCCAACCGCTCCCTGAACGGCAGCGTCTTGGACACCGCTTTCCCGCTTTACTGCGTGAAGGAACGGGTCCCGATAGAAGCTGTTGATCGTGTCCTTGTCTAGCATGCACACGTCGTAGCCGAGCGTTCCGTTCGGGCACGCATATCTTCCGGACGGCCCCTCTCGCATGGCGGCGTACTTCACGAAGTACCACCGCCAATCCAGCGCGCCTTCAGCCGAGGCCTTCTCAAGCCACTGCTCTGTGAATATTCCCAGCGCCGATCGCACATCGCCGGTCCGTGCGGCCACGATATCGAGTACCTGTCCGAGTGCTTCGCGCGTTGCGCCCAGGGCCGCCCGGGTAGCGCCGGTGAGCAGATCTCTCCAAGGCGCACGATTTGAGCCGGACCCGAAACGGACGACACGGCTGTCGCTCACGCGTCCGTAGTTACCGGCGGCGAGAAGCGCGCCCGTGAGCGCAGGCCACAACGCTGGGTCGTTGAACGCCTCATGGAACGCTCGAGCCCGTCGCTCGACGACGCTCGGGTCCATCTCGAACGCGAAGATGCCCCCTCTGAGAATCTGGTGGTCCTCGAGGAGAAACAGTGAGGGCGCCAGCGCGGGATGACGTGCCAGCATCTCATCCTTCAGCTTCTCATCAGCGACCTGCGCCTGGTTGAAGCTCCCAACACCGTCCAAGTCGCCCTCGATGATGATTCGCCGGACGTCCCCGAGAAGCGCCGGCATCCTGTCGAGACGCAGCTCGCTGCTCGATGCCTCGATCAAGTTCCGCAGCACTCGAAGCCTCCTCCCGAACTCCGGTGTCCCGTGGATACGGTGCAGGAGAACGGCATAGAGCAACAGCGTCTGCGGCCAACTGAACACTCTGTTCTTGCCGCGGAGGTCGCCGTAGCCTCTACAGCACTCGAAGAACAGGTTGGTCGTCTCGGCTCCGAGGGGACTGAACAAGGCGACCTTGCTGACGTCTCCCGAGGCAGGCGTCGGCGTCGTCCGCGTGAACCAGAGGGAGAAGAGCGCCGCAGGATCCGCGCCGACCCACGTATCGAGCGCGCGGAAGAGAAAGTCGAGATTCGCCTCCCGGTTCGCATTCTCTCGACCGTAGATGATCTCGGCGAGAGCTTCGATGTTCGTGGATGGGCTTTCGCCGCCGTTCCACGCGCACAATTCTGTCGCGAAGTGGAAGTACCGCATGAACTCGTCGTCCACGATGTCGTCGGCGCCCCGATACCTCCACAGGATGTCTGCCCACACCCCGTCGACCTTGCGTGCGACCTCCTCGACGCGCGAGGGACACGATTCACTCAGCAGTTGCTCGAACCGCGCCTTGAACTGCTCGAAAGGAGTAAGCGGCTTCCCTCGCGAGTTCATCTTGATGAAGAGGTCGTCGCCGCTCGGGCCTAGTTGCTCGATCGGCAACACGTGAAAGCAGATGGCAGGCTGCTCCCTATCGACGAGGCGCTCCCATGCCGCCCGGTAGTCGGTTCCGGCGAAGCGCTCATGGATGGCTTCGAGCATCGTCAGCATCGACTGGATGGTCGGATCGTGCTTCCACGTGAACTGGAACCAGAACTGGTCCTCAAGCCAGGCGCGCGGGCTGGTACCATTGGGCGGAGAAGCATTCACCAAGACTTCGCAAAAGCGCCGCGCGCTCGGACGGGTCGCATACGAGAACCGCTTCCAGCCGTGCTCTTGGTCGAGCCGAGTGGCACGCCACGCGAGGTACCAGTGCAGCAGGAACAGCGTTGTTAGCCGTTGCTGGCCGTCGAGAGGTCGAAACGTCCCCTCCTTGACGTCACCGTAGACAAAGTCGAGGCCGAGCGACCGGCCGGTGGTCACCGCACCGTGAAGCACGTTCAGGAAGTCCGCACGAATACGCGCGACCGATTCGCCGATTCGCCCCTGGGCGTAGTCCCGTTGGATGAGGGGAATTTCGATCCGGTAGACCGGAGCAAGCCCCTCGCCGCGCCGAGCGAAGAGCCCGTTGAAGGAGGTCACGTAGCTCTTCATCATGACCGCGCCTCCGGTTTAAGATAGCGGCCCACCCCGCATTCATCCGACAAGATGGCCGCAAGATAACTGTCGCGGTCACGGTCGCTCCAGAAGTGGACTTGCTGAGCGTCCGCGTCGGTGTGGTACTTCAGGAAGACCTGGCGCGTGCACACAGGAATGAACTCGCCCATACGGTCGAGCTCAAGGATCCGCCTTCTCTTGACCTCGAATACGGCATTACTCAGTGCGCTGTTGTGATGGCTGGCCAGCAAGGCCAGGTTGCTCACTGAGTGCACCGAATGGCTGGCCGCTGACTCCGGTGTGCTCGCGTGCGACAGCTCGGCCGTCACAAGACGCGCCAGTTCGAGAAACACCTGCCGCTCGACCTTCTCGCCGACGCTGTCGATCCTCTCCAACAGAGCAGACCGGTACGCTGACGCCGGCACTCCGGCGAGTGCCTCACGGTGAAGACGCAGCCACTCCTTCCATTGATCGCTCTTGTTCAGTGGTTCGGCATTCTGCGCGTGTATGTGCTCGAGCGACCATGCGCCTCGTCGGTGGACATGAAACGAGTAGCGCTCAGTTGAGTGCCGCAACCGGCGCACCGTCTCGACGTTCAGCAAGAGGAGCAGTTGCTCGCATTTGTCTCGCTGCGCGTCCGTCTCGTAGCTGAGCGTTCTCACGTCGGACGGTGCCAAGTTCAGAGTGCTTCGGATCTTGCTGTCGAGCAATACTTGGAAGCCGCTCTTCGGCTGCCCCTTTGCGAGCGTCACGAGTTCGCCGAGGCTCAACTGCCCAGTCGTTACGAGGTACCCGATCTTGTGATAGCTATCCCGGTCCTCGAACCAGCCCCGAACCTGTGCGTGGAGCGCGACCACGTCCTCCCACACCTCATGAGGGTCCCGCGCCTCCATCTCCTGCCGCAGGCGTTCGAAGGTGTGGAATCGCGGGCGTGTGCGGCCGAGAGTCCCACCGGCGACGGTGTCAAGGAGCAAGCTGATCCGCGTGGGGTAGTCGTCTGCCTGTTCGCCAGTCACGAACGACCAGAGGTCCGGGTCATGAAGCTCCCGCTCAATCAGGTCCCACTGGGCAGCGATCTCGAGACTCCGATCTGTACGCCCCTCGCCACGCTGGTTACGCGACAGCAGCAGCGCTCTGAAGAGTTCGGCATCGGTAAGCGGGATTCGACCGACGTTCAGGCGCGTGAACAGGGTAGTTGAGTCGAGGGCGGCTGGTGCCTCGTACCAGATTACGCGCACGCTCTCGTACAAGTAGCCGTAGAACTTGTCCGCTACGTACTGCAGGCGCGCCCCTTCCCGCTCAAACCAGGCGCGGATGCATTGGTAGGCAGCATGGAGGTGAAAGAAGTCAATGTTCTCTCCGGCGCGCTCGGGCAGCGGCTCCTGGAGATACGTCTCGCTTTCTTCACGCGTCTCGTAGGTGATGGAGTACGGTGGCCCCATCCTCTTCAGCCGCTCGCGCTCCATGTACCGGAAGATGAGGTACAGAGTCGTCAGCCGCTGCTGGCCGTCTACGAGTTCCCAGCCGTTCTCGCCTTCCCGCTTGACGACAACAGGCTGCAAGTTGTAGGGCGTCCCCTTGCTCTGCCAGATGTCGTCGAGCAACTGCTGGACTTCGTGGCTACCCCAGCGGTATCCCCTTTGGTATCTGGCGACCCGAAATGTCCCGGAGATCTCTCCAACAAGCTTCAGTTCGAGGACTGCCGCCCTCACGTCCTCCGGGACGGAGGCTACATCTGGATGGTCAGGGGTTGTCGACATCGTGCGAGACCTTAGCAGCACCTCGTCGGTTTCGGAAGACCCGGTTGATCGCGGTCGCCTGCGACAGTGGTCATCCCCGTTCCCGCGCGGCGACGGCCACAGAGGCGCCGCCCGTCCGTATGACCTGTGGATTAACCGGACCGGTCCGCTACTTCGTCCCCTCCAGCGCGTCCGAGAAGTCCCTCCGAATCTGCTGGATCACCTTCGAGTTCGCGGGAACCGTGATGACCTTGTGCGCGCGGCCGGGCTCGCGAGCGTCGAACACCTCGAGACGGAAGCTGTTCCCCGTCATGAACACATCGGGCGAGTAGGCGTATAGACCGCTGTACGCCTCGTCCACGAAGACCATCGCGGAGTTCGCCATCGCCGCCTCGGTGATGCCGCGCCCAGGATGCACCGGGGCGATCAGCTGGCCATCCCGATAGAGCTTGAAGTCTTCGAACTCGGCCTTGAACTCCATGTTCAGCGTGGGCATCTGCGTGGGTGTCCCGGACAGCCCGCCAGCCAGGCCCGCAGCGAACATCGCCCACTTGCTCCCGCTCGTGGTGCCGAAGTCGGGCTTCACCTCGAAGGTCACGAGGCTGTCGAGCAGGGACGTCGCGTTCCGGTGCCACTCGTAGTAGGGCTCGTCGATCGCATCCTGCAGCCCAGGCACCTTCTTGCCGCGACGGTTGTAGCGGTTCGCCACCTGCTGAAGCTCCGTCTGGACCTGCGCCTTGCCCACGTGCACCGGCGTAATGACCGTGATCGTGAACTTGCCGGCGTCCAACTTGTATGCCGTGGCGTCCAGCGGTTCCCGGAGGATCCGCTGCTTGAGCAACTCCGTCGGATACCGAGAGGCCGGCGCAGTGGGCAACGGGTCGGCCGTCGGGGGCTCTCCCTTCCGATCTCGCACCTCCGGACGGGCAAGGTCGTCCCGCAGGCGCCCGACGCGCACCGCGCCGGAGGTCCGCCCCTCGCCGAAGGTGTTGATGCCGACCACTTGACCACGGTGATTGACGAGAGGACCACCGGAGTTCCCGGGCTGGATGAGGAAGTCACCGAGCACGACATCAAGTTCGACTTTCGAGATGATGCCGCGGGTCATCATGAAGGTCTGACTCAGAGGGGATCCGAACGCCAGCACCTCCACGCCTGCCTTCACCTGCCCCTCGTGTTCACCTGGCAAGAGTTCGAGCGGCTTGAGCCCCTCCACGACGGCCTGGTTCACCTGCAGGATGGCCACGTCGAACCTGGGGTCGAGGAGCACGGCGGCCGCCCGCACCTTGCGGCCATCCGCGAACTGCACGGCCAGATAGCGGGAGTTCCGCACGACGTGATGGTTCGTCGCGATGAGGCCATCGGTGCTGACGAAGAAGCCGGAGCCCGTGCTGCCATCGGCGTGCACCTTAACGATGGCGGGGTTCAGGGATTCGTAGAGGGCCGGGTAGTCGGCCGGAGGTGCGGACGCGACTTCCTGGGCGAACGAGCCGGTGATGGTGAGAGACCAGAGGACGAAGACCACAAATGCACGCGTCATGGCGGTGCTCCTTCAGGGGGGCATCAGGCCGCAGCGCGTGGCGGCCACGACCCGCGCTTGTCAGCGCACGTGGATCGTGAGCGAGGGAAGGGACAGGTTAGGTCACAGGCGGGTGTGGGCTTCTGCCGCGGGGCTGGCCAGCGGCTCAGCTCTCCTCCCAAGAGCCCCACTGGAAGGTCACGGCACTTGGTCGCCTCTCTGGCGGCGTGAGGCGATAGGCGAGCTCCCGTAACGCGTCATACAGAGCCGTGCAAACGTCCCGCCTTACGTTGCTCTCGACTAACACCTTCAGGCAGTCGGCGCTCAATCGGGGAGGTACGAGCGCTCCTTCGAGGGCTCGCCTGGCCGCGCGCCCTGTCTGAACGATTGGAATGACCCGCTTGCGCATCGCAATGGCCGACATAGCCTCGAAGTGCACATCGGTACCTGATCCCAGGACAAGCACCACGTCGGCAGCCGACAGCAACTGCTCTGCGGGCCCAATGACCAGCGTGTGGGTCAATGAGGTCGCCTTGTACTGCAGGATCGCGGCCGACACGGCAGTGATGCCGGCCCCCCGCGGGCCATGGACAACGTGCCATTGACATTCGGCCAGGAGGCGGGCGACGTCGTCGATGACCATCCTCAGGAACCGCCACCGATGCGGAACCGGCGACTCGTCGGGCATTCCGCTGGAGATGGCAAGGACTGGACGGCGGTGGATGTTCTCTCGCTGGACACGATCCTGGGCGGTGGCGGCCGGCGATTCCTCAGGGTATCGCATCGCCGGAGGCGCCTCGACGGCGGTGGGGGCGTTGACCCTCCCGACGGCCTCCACGAACTGCCCGAGAAGCTTGTCGGACAGCTTCTCCGCGCCACGGAAGAATGAGAACTCATCCGGGTTGCGCCCGGGAGCAAGTTCGACGATCAGGGCGTTCTTGGTTCCACGGACCCTGATGAGGCTACGGAGGATGCCATCCTTGGCAGCATCGGCTCCCGGAAGCCCCTCGAAGACGGCACTCGCCCACTTCGCGGTCCCTGCGTTGACGTTCCGCCACAGCGTGGCGCACCTCAGCGCTAGACTCCGCTCCTCTGCCGACTCCGCCCTCAGGACCGCGGGCTGCGACTGAGTCGCCTTCAGCTTCAGGCAGGCCAGTGCCGCGGCGAGGGCGTCCATCGCAGCATTTGCCGGCCAGTCGCGCCCTCGGATGCGGTCCTGAACGTTGTCGCCGGCCACGTGGACGACCAGCCGCTCCACGCGCCAGACGCCATCATGCAGACCGAGGTGGAAGCGGACGTCGGGGCGTCCGGTAGTCCGCCCCCTCGACGACTCGCCTCGCTGCCTTTCGACTGCCATCCCGAACCTCTTGACGGAGTACTTGAGTACGCTTCGAGCTTCCCCTTGGCGTGGCGCCTGGCCGTCGGGCTCGATCGGACTGCGGCGACCGCCTGCCCAGTCACAGAGACCTGCGCACACCGGACCGCCGTCGGGTCTCCGATTCGCTAATCGGCAATAGGGCGCCGCGGAGCAGTAACGGGCGGCCCGGCCGGCGAGGTCAGCCGGCCCGGTACCAGGAGGAGGCGGCAATGGAATCGTTCGACTGGACGAATAGGATGAAAGTGCTCGACCGTCGCTTGTTGGTGCTCGAGACCCTGTTCCTGACCGCTGCCGACCTCCCCGATGGCGCGCTTCCAGTGAGCGGTTCGAGCGCGACTGCCTTCTACTACGGTCTCGCCGAGTTCGTCCGGGACATTCGTGGCGAGCTTCGGGAGGTAGCGGCAGCGTCTGGCGACTGCCGGACGAAGGCGGACTCCCCTGGTGAGAACGCAGCCAGCTTCACCGAGGCGCGTTGAGAGGCGTGTTGAGAAGCGCGAGGTCGGCCGGCGGTGCTACCGTAAGCCGCGTGCCGACCGTCGACGAAGAAGTCGCCCGCTACCTGGCCACCGGCGACAGCGACCCGCTGTTTCGTGCCTGGCCGGAAGCGCACACGCTGTATCGGTGCCAGCAGGGGGACGCCGCATTACGGGACGCACTGGTCGCTGAGGTGCACCGACGCACCGTGCTGGGCTCGCCCGCTCGTCTTCCCGATGGCCTGTCGGTCGAGGCGTTCCTGCACCTCCGGTTGCGGCCAATGGTCGACGGTCTTCTCCCCGCAGTCGAGCGGGGCCTCGTCCTCGGCGCTTTGGTGCGTGGGGTGTGCCTCTTGACGTCGGACACCATCGAGCAAGTGCTACGCGAGACCGACTTCCCAGAGACGGCGTGGACGCTCGCGAACATGTACCTCCGAGCGTCCGGCGCCGCCCCGCTCGCCGCTGACGCCCCACACGTCGTCGGCCTCAGCGAAGGCACCACGAGCTACGTCTCGTTCGCGTACTTCTCCGAAACGGACGTCTTCGCCGACTTCATCGTCCACGAAGCGGCGCACGTGTTCCACAACTGCAAGCGCGAGACGATCGGCCTGTCCGCCCGCCCGCGACAGCCGTGGCTGTTGAACATCGCCTACGCAAAGCGCGAGACGTTCGCATACGCGTGCGAGGCCTACCGGCGGCTGCTGGACCTCGGGAACAGCCCAACCGAGCGACTCGCGTGGCTCGACCGCCTGGCGAAGCAGCCACCTCCTCCCGACGAGCGCGTGTCGGCCGGCGAGTATCTCGACACCCTGGCCGAGGCCTGCGTGACGAGGAACGGGTGGAAGCGGATCCTGGCGCGCTGTTCCGGGTGACGTGTCTCCCCCGGCTGCCTCGCCTCCGCGAGTTCCGGTCGCGATCGAGGCTCATCTCCCCTGCCAGCTCGGGCCGCCCGCCAACTGCCCCACCCCGCGGCTTCTAGGTGCTCTCGGTCGTGAGAGCACCTGCCGCCGCGTCGCGGGTGCGGGAGGCCCTGTCGTGTGCACCTTCGACGAAGACGAAGTCGCCCGGCTCAACCGTCGCCTGCTGGTCCTCGAACAACTGATGCGCGTCGCGGGCGCCGACCCCGACGGCCATCCGTTCGGCCTGGCCGAGGCCGCGGAGTTCTTCATCGGCGTGGCGGAACTCATCAGCGAGGTTCGCCAGGCACTGCCGCCCGCCACCGGTGGGGCGCCAGCGCGAGTTGCCGCGTTCACGCCGCGCTGAGGAACTATTCGCTCGCCATCCTTCGGCCCCGGGCCTTTCGCCGCCGCCATCGTCCAGCCTTTCGCAGAGGCAAGACTGTCGGTCCGTTGCTCGCCGGCTGGTCGGGCTGAATCGGGCTCTCCGTGGCCGCCCGTCTCCTGACTGCCGCCGCCGGACGGCCGCGTCGGGCCTCGCAACGTCGCGCCAGGGTGACCCGTGCTGGCACGCCGCCGCGGTGGGGCCCTCGCTCGGCAGCCCCTCGACGGGCTGGCGCTCCGCACGTCGTGGGTCGGACTCGTCCTCGGGCCGGTGAAGGACGAGCCGCTTCCCCACGACGGGGAGGCGCCCTTCGGGAGAGCCCCGATGCCCGACACGCCCGACTACCTCGTCACCGCCCGCGCTTCTCATCCCCTCAACCGCCAGATCGACGATCCAGACCCCGCTCCAATCCGCCGGACCGACTCCGTGTGGCCGCTCCGTTGTTCCGAGTCGCGCACGCCCTCCAGCTGGCGCCGGGCTTGGTTCGACTACGTCCGCGAGTCCGGCAACGACCTCGCGTGAAGTCCCTCCCCAGGAGCACGCCCATGGACGCCCGCGCCTCTCAACTCATCACGAACGCCCTCGACCAACTCGCCGGCGCGCTGGCCGCCGGCCACTCGGCCTCGCTGACCGCCGTCCTGAAGGTGATGGCGCGCTTCCACAAGTACTCCTGGTCGAACCAGCTGCTCATCTCGCTGCAGCGTCCCGACGCGACGCGCGTCGCCGGCTTCCGCACGTGGCTGTCGATGGGCCGCGCGGTCCGTCGCGGCGAGAAGGGCATCGCCATCCTGGCGCCGCTGCTGAAGCGTCAGCAGAACGCCGCCGACGATGACGACACCAGACGCGTGGTCGGCTTCAGAACCGTGTTCGTGTTCGACGTGTCCCAGACCGACGGCGAGCCGCTCCCGGCGTTCACCCGGCCCACGGGCGACCCCGGCCCCACCATCGTCAGGCTGAGTGCCTTCCTCGAGTCGCGCGGCATCTCGTGCGATCTCGTTCCAACCGTGTCAGGAGCGCCAACTGCCCTGGGCGCCAGTTACGGCGGACATATCGAGGTGCGGGACGACTTGTCGCCGGCAGAGACGCTGACGACGTTCCTCCACGAGGCCGCGCACGAACTGCTCCATCGCGACCCGGCCGTCGGCCGTCTGACGCACGCCATCCGAGAACTCGAGGCCGACGCGGTCGCGTGTGTTGTCGCCGAAGCGCTTGGTCTGCAGGCGGTGCAAGCGACAGCTGACTACATCCACCTGCACCAGGGCTCCGAGGACCTGTTGGCGGCCAGCCTGGGCCGCATCAGGCGGGTGGCGGGAGAACTGCTCGAGGCGACGGAGAGTCCTGTTCAGGAGTGCCCGGCAGTCGTGGGTATCGAGATGTGATCACCCCTTACGCCGTCACGGACGCCGCTCCCCTCTCTCCGCTGTCAACTCGCTTGCCGTCGTCCCGCCCGCGGCCGTCGGGTGGCCTCGGGTCGCGCAGGCCACACCGGCCCGCCGCGATTCAAGGAGCAGGACGATGGCAATGTATCTGCGTGAGTTGAGCATTCGATACGGCACCGCCCGCGCCGGCGACGGGCAGCGCGTTCAGACGCCCGTCGGCGACATCGTGGCCTCGCCTCGTGACGTGGCATCGCTGCTGGCTCCGCTCCTGCTCCACGAACCCGTCGAGGTCTTCAGCGTTCTCTGCCTCTCGGTGAAGCACCGCATCGTCGGCTACGCGCCGATCTCCCGCGGCACCCTCGACAGCACGCTCGTACACCCACGTGAAGTCTTCCGAACGGCGCTGATGGCCTCTGCCGCGTCGATTTGCCTAGTGCACAACCACCCGTCGGGCGATCCGAGGCCAAGCCCAGATGATGACCTGCTCACCGTCCGCCTGGTCGCCTGCGGTGACCTGATGGGCATCGAGGTGGTCGACCACATCATCCTGGGCGAGCAGGGCTACTTCAGCTATCGCGAAGCGGCGCGCCTGCGGTGCCTCGCGGAGGAGTGAGTTCTACCATTCGGCAACGTCGTTGAACCAATTCGTGACCGCGACCCATGTCTTGGCTGACACTCTGCGGTTGGCCCGGCCCCGTATGTCGCTCAGCGACCAGACCTCCTCGCTCGCCGCCAGTCTGAGCGTGGCACGCTCAGGCGCCAGGATGCGGTAGAAGACCAACTCCCCTTCCTCGACCTCGGGTCCACATCGACCGACGCCGTGATGCATTGCCCGCCCTTCTTCGATCAGGTCGCGGAGGGTCCGCAGCGGCACGATGGCGGTGCCTGGCAAGGGCGGCTCGCAGAGCACGCGGTCCAGGGCGTCGTAGTCCTCGTGCGGCTCGACCCACCCGGGCAGGACAAGGAGGTAGGGCCAGGACGCTTCGAGCGGGCCGGCGCGGAAGCTTCGTGCGGGTGACCAACGTTGGCGCGCCAGCCTCCAGCAAAGGTAACCAGCCAATTCGGGTTGATACTCCGGCACCGGCGCGCCCAGGGGGCGCCGCCCTTCCTCATCGTCGCCTATCCAGCGCAGGAATGCATCGGAGGTCTGCGCGAGCGCCACCGGGTCACCGCACAGGCGCAGCACGGAGGGCGTCAGCCGTGGGAGGTGCTGGACGCGGTCACGGACGGCGGATTCGGTGAGCACGCGCACCAGCGTGGCGAGCGCATCGAGCGTCACGCCCTCGGGCCGGACCTTCTGAAGCAGTCGTCGCGCGGGCTCGGTCGCTGGCAGGTCAATGAGTCGCAGCAACGAGCGTTGAGACCTCCCGCGCTCCGCAGCGGCCTGTAGCGTCCGCACCGACAGCCGCCGGCGCAGGCCACCCAGGGTATCGGCGTGGGCAGCGAGCGCGGCGAGCGCCGGATTCGTGACGAGCAGGTCTGCGCATAACGGACCACCTGCGGCCCACGCCAGCAAGGGAGCGTGCTGGCTACCGAACGACGCCACGATTTGCCGCACCCGTGCCGGGATCCGGCGTGCCCACGCGCCCCAGGCCCGCGCTCCGAAGAGGTAGCGCTGGTCCAGGGAGACCAGCGTCTGCTCCGGCGTGTCGGCGTCCTCGAACAGTTCCGGTCGAGGTGGCCAGTGGATCTCGACATAGGCCCGTGCGACCCGCCATCGCCGGTCGCCGATGTCACGGCGATGGATCTCGAGCGACGGCCAGCCGGTCAGCCGGACCCAGCCGGCCGTGTTGGAGACGCGGCGGTAGAGGGCGCCAGTTGACCGGTCGAACACCGTGTCGATCGCGGCCGGGAAGGTCGGTAGCGCTTGGCGGCCCCGGAGGGCGCGGGTTGACATCGAGCCTGAAGCGTGAACGTCACGCACGGCCGTCCTCGCTCGCACCACTGCCACTGGACCCATCGTCCTCCCGTCGGACGATCACCATTACGCCTCCACGCTCACGCACACGCGGGCGGTGGTGTAGTTGGTCCCTCCACCGCCCGGGTGAACCACGACCGCACGGCCTCCGAGGTCTCGTGTCGTACCTCCGCGTTCGCCGTTCCCCGCAGCTCCTCGATCTCCCACGTGCCGTCCCGGTAGCGGAGGGACAATGTCGCTCGCTGCGGTCGCAGCACGCGATAGACGGCACGTCTGCGGTTCTCGATGGAGAACACGTAGGACGCCACGCAGTGCCGTTGGCGCTCGGACTCGTCGAGGAGCTCCTCGCGTGTCGTAATCGGTTCTATGTCGCCAGTGCCCGGGAACGGTGGGTCGGGCAGCGGCCCGGTCGCGCCATCGAGGTAGTCTTCGCGCCCGAGCGCCACGTAGAAGTTACCGAGTTGGCGGCCCAGGCCAGCGACCGAGTCGATTCGCGGCGCCGCTTCTGGGCCGTGCTCCTCCCACAGTTCCATGAGCGTAACGAGTTCGTTGACGGCACGCTGCGAGGGACTCCGCCAGTGCTCCAGGTGACGCTCCTCCGTCAGCGAGAGCGCCTGGAGTTCCCGCAGGAAGCGATCGGACACCCACCGCACGGCAGGCTTCCCCACGACCTGCAGCACCGCGCCGGTGACGACTGGCAGATGGTGCAGGCGCGTCACGACGTCGGGCGACTGCACGGCGTCCTCGAGCGCGGCGGCCGTCATCAGGTCGAGGGACCAGGCCGGGACCTTGCGAAGCAGTCGGGGAAGGGCATCGCTGGCCGTGATGCCCACGTGCTGGAGCACGTCGCGCTGCCGCATGCCGCTGGCGACGAGTTGCTTCGCCCGATCCAGGACGCCGACGTAGCTCACGCCCTGAAAGTCCCACGCCGTCACCATAAGGATGACGAGCGCCGGGTTCCCGACGAGCAGATCGACGCAAGCCTGGCCTCCCGCGGCGAACTCGAGCAGTTCACCGTGGAAGGTCGGGAACGCGGCAACCGCATCGACGATGCGTGGCGGGATACGTTCGCGATACGTCGCGAGCGCCCGTGCGCCAAAGACCCGTCTCGGCGTGAAGACGTCGAGCGCGAGTTGCTCAGGCCGTCTCATGTCGAACGCCGGTGGGCGTCCCAGGCGAACACGCAGCGGCCGGCGCACGCGCGACCACCCGCGAGCGAAGCGGTCCCATTCGCGCGCTACCACGTGCGGCCACGCCGTCAGCGTGTAGTGGAAGTCGGGCGATGTAATGTGGAGCACGTCCTCGACGTGGTCGAACCAGACGCCCCGCACGGCCCCGTCGAGCAGTTGCATGACGTTCCTCCAGGTGGGCAGGGCCGCTCGGGGACGGACAGTTCAACCGCCGCGAGGTGCGATCCCAGCCGTATGGTGCCGCTGCCCAGCCGCGGGCCTTCGCGTTCGGCAGCGCTGCGGTCGCCTATCGGCTGTCACGGGCGCCTCAAGCCGCAGCTGACGAACCGCGCACGGGACCGCAGGTGGCGTGGCCTGGGTCGGCCGTCCGAGGTCAGCCTCGTCCGCGATGCGGTCGGGCCCGGTCGCCCGTTCGTCGCGCCAGCAGTAAGAGCGTGCGTGTCACGCCACGGGCACGTGTCCGGTCCCTCGAGGCTGCCCTGGCCGGCCTGGTGTCTCCCCCGCGCGGGCGTCGGGTGCTCGGTCGTTGCGAGAGCACCACGGACACCCGCTCTCGAAGGGAGACACTCAGATGGCCAAGACCACCCGCCGCGCCCCCGTCAGCATCAACATCGTCCTCGCCGGCGACGGCGCCCCCGCCAACAAGCTCGCCGACGCCGAGCTGCTCTTCCACGAGGGCCCGCTCGCGGGCCTCAAGCTCACCGGCTTCGCCGTCTGGAGCCGCAAGGACGGCGGCCAGAACATCACCGTCCCCGCGCGTCCCTACATGGCCCACGGCGAGAAGAAGTCCTTCGCCCTCCTGCGCCCGTTCGAGGACGTCGCCGCGCTCGACAACGTCCGCACCCTCGTCATCGAGGCCTACAAGGCGCAGGCCGCCAACGGCGACACCGACGAGTAACCACCGGCGCTCGCCGCGCTCGGTCGTGCGGGCGCGGCTAGATCACACTTAGTCACGGCGCCCGCCCGGAGGCGCTGCGTTGGCCGACGCGAAGCGGCCAGTCGCGTCATTCCGAACCGCCATGGTGTCGTGTCGGTCGCTCGGCTTCAAGGAACGTGGTGTTTGGCGTTCACTCGCGTTGATTGAGGGTGACTGGCGCATTCTGTTCAGCGCGGTCGAGGGCAGCCCGCCCGCGGACCGGCCGCAAGGGGCACGCCGGGCGGTCGCCCGTCACGCCGCTTGCGTCCAGCCGGAAAGCACCGCGGGCCGGCTGCCGACCTCCTCTGCGCGGCCGGACGGCCCTGGTGGTCGTGCCAGGGCCGCCTCGGCCCGCGCATTCTCCAGGAGGTCACCATGTCGACCGCGCGTGCAAGAGAAGACGCGAACACCGAGTTCCGCAACCTGCCGATCACCACGCTCGTCGAGTCGGCGACGAACCCACGACGGACGTTTCAGGACATTGACGTGCTTGCCGAGAGCATCAAGACGCACGGCGTCCTTCAGCCGCTCGTCGTCCGCCCCTCCAATGGGCACTTCGAGATCGTCGCGGGCGCCCGCCGCTATCGGGCCGCGCAAGTGGCCGGACTCCAACAGGTCCCCGTCCGTGTCATGACGCTCGATAATGTGAGCGCTCAGGAAGCGCAGATCGTCGAGAACCTCCAGCGCGCCGACGTGCCCCCGATGGAAGAAGCTCGTGGCTTCCGGGCACTCGCCGGGCGGGACGCAGCCAACACTCCTGTGGTGATTGCCCGCCGCGTTGGACGGTCACTCGCGTACGTCTACCAGCGCATGAAGCTGCTCACGCTCTCCCCTGAGATACAGGAGGCGTTGGCGGCCGACGTGATCACGATCGCCCATGCGCTCCTCCTCACCCGCGTACCTCCAGACCAGCAGGCGAAGGCCTTCGACAAGTGCTTCCACGCGCTCTACGATGGCAGGACGCGGGAGAACCTGGCGCCGCTGCGGCAGCTCAAGCAGTGGATCGACACGAAGACGCAGCTCGACGTCCGAAGCGCGGACGCCCAGGTGCTCCTCCCGGAGGTCGCCGAGGCCATCGAACACCACGAAGCCGAGACCGGCACCAGCGTGTTGGCGCTGTCGACGCTCCACTACCACACGTCCGATGCCGAGCCCCGGCCCATCCTCGCCCGCTCCTGGGCTCGGGCCGACGGCAAGGCCTCATGCAGGCACGCCCAAATCGGGGTGATCGTCGTCGGTGACGGCGTCGGCTCTTTGCTGAGGGTGTGCGTGGCCAAGAAGGCGTGTGCCAAGCACTGGCCGCAGGCCGACCCGAAGCGCCAGGAGACCGCGAAGCAGCAGCGTGCGGAGCAAGCACAGGCCCGTGACACCGCAGAGCGCGAGGCAGAGGCCCGGCGCCTCGAACGCGAACGCTTCGAGGAGCGAAAGAAGCAGGCCCTCCAGCGGGCGATTGCCGAGCTGTCGAAGGCGAAGTTCAGCGCGGACCGTGCGCGCGCGATCCTGAGCCGCCTTCATCCACTCGACGAGCTCCGCAAGGCCCTGAACGACGACCTGAAGTCTCTTACGTTCGAGCGGTTCTACCGAGTGCTACTCGTCGCGGCCGTCATCCGTCCGGTGCGGGTTGCGTGGGACGAGCGGCAGCTGAAGGCGGCGCTGGGGGCGGTCGGGATCACTCTCGGACGCATGAAGGGTCGGCGCTGACGAACCGGAGCCTCTTGAGCCACGTCTGGGCGCTGCACCGCGCTTTCCAGACAAACTGTCCCACATTTGGATTGGCGCATGCTGTAGAGAATCCGCCGGCGCGCCGATGAAACCTGTGGCGAGCTCACGCCCCGGCGTGTGGTTCACCTGCAACCGTTCACCGCTGACTCCTTCTATGCCATGACGCCCTCTGCGCCGCGAGACCGCCGACTGTTGCGCTATCAAGCCTGTGAGTACGACTGCGTGCCGACGTGCTTCGTCAACGCGCTCGTCTGGCTGTTTCCGAGAAAGGCGATCCCGCCGGACGCTCTGCAGCGCATATACCTGTACACGCTCGATGCCGTCGGGCGTGGGGGGACACACGGTCGCGGAACAGGCGGCACCTCCATCGCGTTGCTCTGCGAGTGGCTCGAGAGCTACCGGACCAAACACTTCGGAGTGTCGTGCACGGTCCTGGAGGAGGCTGACGTTCACCTCAGACAGGGAAACCGCATAGTTGGTTGTCTGAACGAAGACGGCGTGGTCCTGTGCACCGTCTGCCTCCCGCCTGAGGAACACTACGTGCTGGCACTGCGCGCAGACTCGGAGTGGCTCTACTTCTTCGATCCGTATCTTCGAAGCGCTATTCGCGCAGCAGCGAGCGGCGCACGCCTGTTGGTCGACGATCCCGATGGCGCGAACCTCGCCGTGAGGCGCGACTGGCTTGACACCGCCAGCAACCGCAAACACTACACATTTGGCTCGCAGTCCAACCGTCAGGCGGTCCTGTTGACGCGTGTCCGCTGAGCGGCTCCATAGTTCTACGATCAGGTTCTACGAAGCGCCTGGTTCCTTCCTTCCCCGAAGCAGGCTCGCTGGCCAACTTGCCTGCTCCGCGCGGTTGGCCAGCCCAGCGTTCCGACGCAGTCTATCGACGCGCCAAACGGAACACCTCGGTCCACTGCTTCACCTCGACCTCGCCGCCTCCGCTCGCTGCCAGAGCGTCCACTAGCCGGACACGATCACCGATCTGGACGCTCGGAAGACGTTTTCCCACCGCGGCCTCGAACACCAAGGACACCTGCTTGCCGTTCGATCGTTGAGCGAGGTAGCCGGTCGCCGTGGGCGCGGACACGATGCGGACTTCCAGATCGAGCGAGCCCGTCCGTTGTAGCCCGTCAGTGCGCTCGCAGAATCCCCATCCCTCGTCGCATCTGGCCCTCACCGGGCACGAGGCGCACCTCTCACTCGCACGCGCATGTCCAGGGACCCGACGGACAGCATCCGCCGCCTGTCGAATCTCGTCTCGAAGTGACTCCTCATGCTGTTCGAGGATCTCCAGACTCAGACGCCATTCCCGCTTCGCGCTCAGGTACTGGACGACGACCGCCGAGGGCACGTGCCCGGTCGCCCTCCACCAGAGCACCGCATAGGTCCTGAGCTGGTCGTGGTGCTCGTCTTTGGGTTCCCCCGTCTTGAAGTCGACGATCTTCACGGTGCCGTCGCGGGCGCGCCTTACGAGGTCGATCACGCCAACACACGGCAGCTCTGGGTGCCTCAGCCGAACCTCGGTTAGACCGGCGCCAGCCAGAACCGCGGCGGCAAGCCCTGCTCCGTCGAGCGGCTCGCCTGAGCCGTCCGCTGCACCTTCGGCTTCCGCCGAGACATCGTCGTCACCGGCGCGATACTGCTCTCGGAAGAGGCGGATCGCCTGATTGGCCAGATCCGAGGGGTCCCTTCTCAGAACGTAGCGTGGGCCCGCTCGCGGATGGTTTGCGAGCTCGGAGTTGCGCGCGGCAACCTCATCGTAGAAAAAGCGCCAGAATCCACATCGATCCACGGCCTGCGAGAACGCCGGAGACCCAACTGGCGGTCGGCCGCTACGCCCCACTTCCTTGACCAACCGGTCGAGGGCAGCATGGACGATTTGACCCTCTATGGCCGCCGCGCTGGTTCGTTGCGGAAACCGATGCATCTGTCCCCACTCGGAGTTCAGCAGCAACCACCGCCTCGCGCAGTTCCTGATTGAGCCGAGACGAGAGTAGCTGTACGTCTCCGGCGGGGAAGCCCACTGCGTCGGCTCCACCAATGTGTAGACCGACGCTTCAACCAAGAACGGCAACCTCTTCGAGCCTCAATCGGCTCACGGCCGCCGGCAGATCGTGGTTCACGGAAAAGGCATCGACCTCCACAACTTCTTTGAAGGCTGCCCGTGCTCCCCATACGACGTCGGACGGCGAAGCCGCCGGATCGATGAGGGGGTGATGGAAGTTCACCCATAGTTCGCGGCCCGATGGGCGCACGACCAACGGCACTTCGATACCGCCGGCCGTGTGGTCTCGCTCGTAGGGTACGTTTCGCAGGTCCAGGTACGCCTGCAGGTTATCGGCTGCCGTCGCTCGTTCTGCTTTGGAAAGTTCCGGACGGCTACCTTCCCTGACGTGACGCAATAGCGCGAGTGCCAGATGTCTGTCGAGGGAGGCGTGGATGTAGTTGTTGCCGTAGTGGCGAATACACCGGTAACACGACTGCTGACAGTCGCAGCCGGCCAGGAGCCCTTCGGTGGCCTCTAGAACTGCCTCAAGCTCCGCTCCTACCGCGCGCGCGTATCCGGCGCCGCCGGGCAGCAAGTCGTAGAGGTACAACTGAGCTTCGTTGGTGCGCCCGCCCAGGACGGGCGCCCACCAGCCTGAGAGTTCACCTTCTTCGATCTGGAGTTCCCTAGAGGCCGCGAGCGCAATGGCCTCCACCAACGACGTGAGTGCCATCCTGGCCGCGCGGGTCAGCAGGCCCGGAGTCGTCTCGGTACCCAGCCGCGTCGGACTTGCGACCGCCACCCTGAGCAGAAGGACGTCTGTCGGAAACCTGTGGCCGAGATAGAAGGGACCGTCGTCAGCACGTCCGGTGCAGATTACGCCGACCTCGAGCGGGTGCGGGTGCTGCACCGGAGCCCCGCCTTTCATCAGTCTCGTCTGGGTGAACCCGGGTCCGAACTGGGGCTCGGAGCGCCCGCATTCGGGACAGATCCGAAACCCCCGGTTCTTGACCCCCTTGTTGACCATCGCCAGCATCTGGGCGCCGGTCCAGACCTTCAGTCGGCCGTCGAACAACTCGCGGTCCCACTTGCCCGATACGTCCTGCACCTCCAGTTGCGCTCTACCCGTTGTCCCGGCGTACACGATCGCCTCGCCACGATCGACATCGCGCTTCTCGTTGATGTCCGGAGCGAATCCCGGCGGTGTGAGGAAGGACCGGCGGTCGAGATCGACACTCTGGCAGCAGGGACACGAGACCAACAGTGCCGCCTCGGAATCGAAACTGACGAATGAGCACGAGTTGCACGCGGTGTAGGGCTGCCGCCGTGCCAAAGTCGGTCCAGGCAGCGGCTCGTAGGGCGAATAGACCGCGGCGGACGCAAAGCGCCACTTGTCTATCGTCAAGGTGCGACCGGGTGCGTACTCGGTTAGCGCCAACTGCAGATCCCGCTGCGGCTGGTAGTCGTAGACCCGTTTACCGGGCGTCTGGCCTGGTCGTCTGGGCTGCGCTACCCAGAAACTCACGACGTCTGTCGGGAACGCGTACCTGGGCAGGACGGCATGTCCGACCAAGGTCTCCAGTAATCGCTCGTCCAGGCGCCGCTCTAGGGCCTCACGCTCCAGACCCTCTAGGGACTCGCGCTTCGGGTACTCCGCGACGGGCAGCACCTTCCGCATACGAGAGAGCAAACTCGGCACTGCCGTTGCGATCGTCTGTGCCACGCCGGCCACCGGCTCCTGGAGCCCGTGACTGAACGTCGGTACCCATTGAGCGAGTTCCGCACGGAGTAGGACTTCGTTGTCCTTTAACCACGTCTCCATGCGAGCGAGCGAGCAGGCGTGGGCTTCCGAGAGGAACTGCCCCACGGTTCCGAGAGCCTCGAAGAGCTCGTACACTGGCGACTTCGGGTCGACAGGGACCTGCTCGTGAAAGAACCGCTGGACGAGGTAGGCAGCCACGTGGCGTTCGAGCACCTTCTGGTTCTCGACGTAGACCATGGGTGCGCGCACGTCGCCAGAGATCATGTGCTCGGGGTTTTCGAAGAAGTGCGCGTCGTGTGAGGTCCCGTGGGCGAAGGTCACGACCGACGCGATCGAACGACCCCGACGACCGGCGCGACCCGCCCTCTGCTGGTAGTTGGCGACCTGGGGCGGAACGTTGCGCAACGCCACGCCCGACAGCGCGCCGATGTCGATTCCGACCTCCATGGTCGTCGTGCAACTCAGCACGTCGATCGGAGGCTGCCCCTCGAGCGGGATGTCTTGGAATCGGAGCTCGTACTCCTCCACCCTATTGAAGGCACTGTCTTCCGCGTCCCCGGTCAGTTGTGCCGAGTGCTCCTCAGAGGAAAGGCCGAACGGCTCGAGGTGCGCCGGGTCGAAGGCGCGCCGAACCTGGTCCCTGTAGAACCCGGTCCTCGCGTCGAGATACGCCTCGTCGGCCTCGACCAGCTTACCGAGACATCCCGGACACGCATCGCCGAGGGACTCGGGGTGGATGCGGCCGCAATCGACACATCGGAACCAACCGGACTCGAGACGAAGATTCAGCGTGAGACCCAGCGGCCTGAGGTAGTACAGGTCTCCCTCGAAATCGAGCAGATCTGAGTCTCGTACTACTCGCTGAAACCATTCCCCGACCTGCGCTACGGCTTCGTCTCCCGAAAGGATCTTGCGCAGGTACAGGTCGAACTGTCCGGGTAGCACCTGGCTCAGCTTGGCTGCGTTGATCCCCTGCGGCGTTTGCCAGCCCTCTCCGAGCTCGCGGATCTCAGCGCCTTCCGGCCTGAAGGACTTCCGTTCCAGGTGCAACCTCACCCAAGCGCGAAACAGTGACTTCCTGGCTGCCTCGTCGAGACCGACCTCAGGGAAGCTGTCGAACACGTCCTCAAAGGCCGGCGCCTCTTCGACCGTGGCCAGCCCCAGCGAGGGAAGAGAGTAGTACCGATCTGTCAGCTCTCCGAAGAGGGCTTGGGCGAACGACTTGGTTGCCTTGAGCCCGCCCTGGTTTGCCAGGTTCAGTACGTTGTCGAGGGTCTTGCCCTTGACCCGCCGAAGATGATTGTGGAACTCGACTTCCGCTGCAGAGGGGAACAGGTCAAGACCCCGATTCGCGCAGAGCCACGCGACGGCGGGGTAGAGCCACTGCATCCCAGCGCCCTTCTCCTCTTTCGCGAGCTCGTTCGCCGCAAGGGCGACGACTTGCCTGAAGAGATCCCTCGCGTGACTGTGCTCGAGCGCGGGGGCCAACCGTGCCGCCTTCTGGCGACCGTCACTGAACACCAGGACCTTACGGCCCTGGTTTGGAAGTCCCTTGCCTGTCTTCTGGGGCGGCTGCTCGGCGAACTGCGCCTCGATCAGCGCCGTGAACGGTTGTTCACCCCGGGTCCGGAAGTCTTGTATCCGCGACCTCGCCGAGCCGCTCGGCTGGCACATCGCACACCGATCGAACTCCGCCTGGCGGGAGCCGTTATCGTCGACGTAGACGTAGAGACTCCGCGCCTCCTTGCCGGCGAGCCCTGAACCATTCACAAATCCGGTCGCCAAATGGACCGAGAGTTCCTCAGTCCGATCCGGATACCTGGGCGAGCAAGGGAGGAGCTCGATCTTCGAGAGATCGCCTTCGGTCTCGCCCCACAGAAAGTCGAATCCCTGCTGGCGACGGCTCTCCACGTAGGCGAGTACGTAGGGCGTGCCGCAGTTCCGGCACGAAGCGATTTCGAATACGCGGCTGCCGCAAGCGTCACACCGAGCCTGTGGCTTGGCAAACAGCCGACCCAGGCTCGCCTCCTCACCCGCTCCGGCCTGTCGTCCTGTGCACAACGGGTTCAAGCAGGCGTAGAGCCCGTGCACCCCCCTGAACATTGCATGCACCCGAGTAGGCACCAGCCCTGGCGCCTCCGGGCTCGTCCTGGCGAGGCTCCCCAGGGCCAGAAGTGCCTCGAGCGCACGGCCCGCCCGCGCGTGATCGCCGAACACCTCTCTTGCCAGGCGGGACAGATCGCGGGCGCTGCCGGCCGCTGACTTCATCAACTGGTTCACCAGCGGTCGCCCGTTGAGCACGCCATGAAGGTGGGCAAGGATCTCCCGCTCGTCGCACGATTCACATTGGGTGCCGTAGAAGTCGAATACGGCTCGAAGCGTCTCACGCAGTCTTGTCCCACCGAGGGCTTCGCCCAGGGCCTCGATGTCGAGCGAGGCGAACAACTCCGCCTCGTCAGCCGACGCCGGCTCGGCCGGCTCCGGCATCTCGCGTGTTCCGACGACCGTCTCGAACCCGTCCGGGGCCTTGCCGGTCAAGTCAGCGGCAAAGCGCTTCACGTTGTCGAGAGCGCTGGCGCTCGATCCGAGGGAGGCGCTCGTCGTGATAACTCGCAGCTTGTCGGGACGGCCCTGGATTCCCAATCGCGCACGAAGGCGCCTCAGGAGAAAACCGACTTCAGCGCCCTTGGCGCCGCGGTACACGTGCGCCTCGTCGAGCACGAGCAGCAGGCTGTTGCCCTCACCTTCGAGCCACTGCCTGGTTTCGTCGAACACTGGGCGCTCGAACGGTCGCATCAGCATGTACTCGAGCATCGAGTAGTTCGTAACGAGAATGTCGGGCGAGTGACCAGGACGCGTTCCGACACCATGAACCATCTCGTGCCGTGTCAGGAGTTCCCGGTCAGCCGTGCCGGTGTGCAGACGTCGATCCCAATGGTGTCTGGTGTGCTCCTTGCCGCGCTTCTTCCCACTCTGGTAAACGGCACGCTCTTCTTCGTGCTGCGCGAAGAAGCTCTCCAAGTCCTTGGCTGGGTAACGTCCGAGAAGCCGGAGGCGCTTCTGCAGTTCCTCGTCCATGCCAAGGTAGTACTCAAGCAACGGCGCAACGCGCTCTCCGTCTCGTGCGTTTGTCCGAGGCCCTGGATAGGGAGTCCTTCCGGTGTACATACCGAATCGGGGAAAGCGCCCACTGCCGACTCGTTGAAACTCGGTGACAATCGCGGGATCGCCGAACAACAGGCGCAGCCTTGCGAGCTGATCGTTCACCAAGGCGTTCATAGGGTAGAGAATGAGGGCTCGCACTCCTGGCTTGTCGAACGACGCCGACCGGTGGTGCGCCTCGTCGTACAGAGCGCCCAACATCGGCACGAGAAAGCACTCGGTCTTGCCAGAGCCGGTTCCAGTGGCGACGACGAGGTCGCGACGGTCGCGGAGAAACGCCTGGAACGAACGCGCCTGATGGGTATAGAGGCGGTCGAACAGGACGGTCCTGGGTTCCTCGTGCGTGCTAATCGCGGCTTCGGTCTGCGAGAGTCGATGGAACAGGGACGCCATTTCGTCTGGCAGCCCGAGGTCCAGGAACCCGTCCGCCGACACCGCGTACCGCGGCGTGGTCTCGATGAAGGGGACCTGCGTGAGCAGGTGACCGTTAGCCTCGGTCTCCAACAGCGTGCGTCGCGACTTGACGAGCAGAGGGTCACTGAGTGGGTAGGCGCTCTCGATATAGCCGCGCAAGGCGCGGCCTAGCCTTCGCACCAGCCGGGACGGCGTGAAGCGGTCGTTCGTAGGCGAGGCTCGCTCCAGCTCGAGGCCTTGGGTACGCTTCGTTGCCTCACGAACTCTGGGTCGGCTGGAGGACCTCTCTACGGGTGCTGGCGCCCTGCCTTGGCGTTCTGTCCACTCCGCGAGGGCGCGATCGACGGCGTCGACCGCCCCCTTGATTCGGTCACCAACGGACTCCGGCGTTTCTGCGGCCAGAAGCACATCCAGGAAGTCCGCCGACACCTCTTTCACATCCGTGAAGTCGAGGGTGGTGTCGGACTTCACCTTCTTGTTCTTGAGGAAGGCGGCGTCGTTCGGGTCTTCCAAGCGACCGCCTTCGCTTGCGTAGTTCGCCAACCTGAGCGTGGCCATCTCTAGACGTTCTCCACGGACCATTGACTCGAGTCGAGACTCTCGACCGCCTCGTGACGGCAGCCGTTTGGCGCGACGAGCATCAACCCACGCATCGCACGCGTGAGCGCGACGTAAAGCAATCGTCTCTCGTGGCGAATTCGCTCCGCATAGAGCCCGGTCTCCTCGAAATCCTCGGGAACGGAGTAGGTCCCCTCGTGAAGGCCGGCAACTACGACGATCGGGAACTCCAGTCCCTTGGCCGAGTGCATCGTCAGCACTTTCACGCCAGCAGCCTTCAGATCCAGGTCGCGGCCCGCGAAGAATGTCGCTGGGACGCCCGCTTCGTGCAGCCCCGCCGCCAGCACCTCCCCAACTTCGGCCCGTGGAACCAAAACGGCTGCGGCGCCTTGGCCCAGCCTGAGGTAACGGGACATCTGTTGCACGAAGCGAGCTATCCACTTCGCTTCGTCAGTCGTTGACACCCCGCGCAACAGGACGGGAATAGGGCCCTCGTGCATGCTCGACGACGGCTCGAGTACCTCGTCTTCCTCTGGTCGGAGCACGCTGAAAGCGGCCTGGTCGACCTCCCGGGTCGACCGGTAGTTCCGCTTCAACGTTGCGCTCCTCCCGCGGAACTGTAGCCCTGGGTGGGCGGAGGTCCATGTGTAGTTTCGCGAGTAGAGAGACTGCTTCGAGTCGGCGGCGAAGAACAGTCCTTCCGGTCCTCGACACACCTCCGCCATCAAGGCCAACGCCGTGGGGCTCAGGTCCTGTGCCTCGTCGACGAACACGTAGTCCCAGTGCCTGAGCCACGAAGGGTCGCGAACGGCGTGAAGCGCCTCACGACGAACCTCCGGAAATCGCTCCTTGGTCGTCGAGGCACGAAATGCCTGGTACAGGTCCCACACGGCGCGACGAAGCCGCTCCGGGAACGCGATCCCGCGCCCGGGCCTCGGTGTGGCGACGTAGTCTTCGACGTTGTCCAGGTCTCTCCCGGCGATGATCCAGTCGAACTCCTCGAGCAGGTAGTGGTCCGTGAGACGGCCAAGGGCTCGGGCTCTCAGCTTCGACTCGAACGCAGACTCGGCGGGTGGACTGAACTTCGAGCGAAGCCCCCCCAGACGCTTGCGTGCCTCGGTGTCCACCTCGAACCGACGGAGGCGCCGTTTCGCACCAACGATGTCGCAGGCCACCTGGTCGCAACTGGACACCGTCACGCGCTTCATCTGTTCGGGGGTAAGTAGTTGGCCGAGGAGCTGTTGGCTCGCCGCGACGAGCGCGCGCGTATACGTCGTAAAGAGCAGCTTCTCGGTCCCTGTGGCGCCCGGGCGTTCCAGGACGGCCTTGACCCGGTAGATTGCGACCGTGCTCTTCCCCGTCCCGGCGCCGCCCTTGATCATCGTCGGGCCGCTCAATGCCCAGTTGGTCAACGCCAGCTGTTCATCGTCCAGGCGAAGAAGGAACCCGAGCAAGTCTCCTTCCTTGAAGCGAACGAGGTCGTCGGTCGACGCGACGACCAAGTCCGGCTGCTGCGCCACGTGCTCGATGCTCGGGGGAAACATGGCGTCTACCACGCGCGCCATGACGTCGTCGGGAAGTGCCAGCGCGAGCAGGTCCTCTTCGGTCCTGCACCGCATCAGGGCCGGTCGAGCGGACGGCGGAACGCCGAGGCTGTTCAGCCACCCGATGCCGATCTCGAACGGGAGTCTCCGGCCGATGTCGTGTGGCCGGAAGGTAAACACCTTCTCGAGCTCCGGGGCCAGCACTGTGTCGAGATCGTCGTCGGACTCGGGGGGGAGCGGCCCGGAACCGGATGCTTCAGGAACGGCCTCGTAGGTCGCCTCGTTCCGCCGGCGTATACCCAGCAGGGAGATCCACTCGTCTCCGAACTGATAGAACACTCGGTAGTCGCCTACCCGAAGCCGGTAGATGTCGTTGCTCGCACGCAGCTTCTTCTTCATCCGGCCGTCGGCGAGCGGGTCTCCCACCAACAGGTTGATCTTTTCCCAGAGTTGACTCGACTGGGCAGCGGGAAAGGCCGCGAGGTCTCTCGCGCACGACGGCTTGATCGTTATCTGACGCTTGCTCATGCGCCGTGTGCCCCCTCGACCTCAACGCTCAGGCGATCTCGAAGGCGGGCCAAGACCTCGGTGGCTCGGTGCTGCGGAATCTTCCACCTGACTGACGAGCCTGCGCGCTCGGAAGTGCTTGTCACGATCGACAGGTACCTGAACTCCGCCCGGGGCAGCCACTGAGCAAAGACCAGGGAGGTCTCGTCGCCCGTGCCTTCGATGCGTAGACTTATAGGTCTGCCCGCTGCCGCCGCCACCGCGAACACGGAGCGGGCACCTTCGTCAGTCGTCAACGACAGGAACGCGCGAACCGACGGCGGGCCGCCTGAGGTCCAGGCGTACCTCCAATAAGCCCAGCGAGTTCGCGCTCGCCATAGCCTCGCGTCAGCGGCGGTCGCAGCGCTCCGCCACACGGTTCGTTCTCCGTCTGTGGAGAACCCGGCCCACTCGAACGGCCCTGCCGCCTCCAGACTGCCTGCGGCCTCGGGATGCAACTGGAGCCGCGCATCCAGATCTCCGAGCCAGCCACTTCCAGCGCGGGGCGCTCGATCAAACCCGGCCCACACATCCGGTGAGATTACGACCCCGCCCGCCGAAGCCACCTTTTCCCGCCAGCTCGGAGCCTCGCCGTCCGCAACTCGACATAGCCTGGCAATGCCCTCACAAGTCCAACTCCCTGGCAGCTTCGACTGGAGCCATGTCAGAGGAGCACTCCCGATGATCCGCCATTCGCTGTTGGCAAGCTCGACTGCGCGGACAGGCGTCGCGAAAAGCTCTGCGCCTGGCGCACACTCGAAGTCGCCGGCGCGCTCCAAGTCGTCACACACGTCGTCGAGGCGCTCCGGTTCAGCAACGACGACCGGGGCGAGTAGGGCCGCCACGCGTCGAACAACCATCCAACGGGCGCACGAGCCTCTCGACGTCACCTCCGCACGGAGCAATTCGGCGATCGACGCGGCATCAGGGATCGCGCTGATCGTGGCACCTGGCCACGTCGCCGGATCAACAGTGGTGAGACGCATCACACCCCCTCGGCGGCGTCCCGTAGGAACTCGACGAACAACTCGTCGTCGGCACTGACTGCTTCCACGTCCCGTGGCACGAGCGGCAATCGCGACTTCCACCGATGAAGGGCCCAATGCAAGCCGTCGCTGAGGAGTGCTTCGCGAATGTGGCTCGTGCCGCAAAGATGGTCAATCCAGCCGCGGACATCAGGCGAGACATCGGACAACACCTGGGCCAGGACGAGCAGCCGCCGTGCCGAGCGCTCGATCCGTGAACCGAACCGCTCGACCCGATACAGATGACACACCCTGAAGTGTCCGGGGACTTCCGCTGCATCAAAGTCCATAGGTTCGAGCTCGTAGCCGAGCAGCTCGCAGACCGGCTCGAACCACCGTACGAGCAGCAGGTCGTAGTCGCCCGCGCTGCGACGTACGATTTCGCCACGATCTGACACGAGTTTCCGCACCGCTGTCCGGATGGTCTCCCCGTCTCGCTGTCGCTCGTGCGGCAAAACAAGCCGACCGAGTTCTTCGGCGTCGAGAACGAGGTCGCCCAACAGCCGGCGATGTACACGCTCGTAGCATGCGGAGAGAACGGCCCGCCCCTCGAGTGCTCCTTCTCTACTCGCGTGGAGCGTTGTCAGCCGAACTTCGGAATCCTCTCGCCACGAAACGCGGACCGGCCAACCCGGAGGAGCGCTGACGCTAAGCGCCCCTTCCCGCCCGTCCCTCACAACGGCGCCCAAGTCCATCGACGGAGATCGAGCAGGCACGTCGGAAGCAAAGCCGAAGGCCTCTTCGCCAAGCCGCAACTCACATCGCGCGGTGGCCACCGGAGGCAAATCGGTCAGGATCTCGAAAGCCGTGTACGCGGGCGGCACCCTGGTGCGATCGAACAGAACGAGCACCGAGTAGTGTCCGGGAGAGAGAGCCTCCAGCCCGACGAAGTGACGCGTCCCCCTCTGAAGGGGGAGCGACTCGCGACCGGCAGGCCCCGAGACGAACACCCTGGCCGAACCGACGTCGTCCACTAGGGGGCCAGAGACGGACAGCACCGGCGTCGTGCCCTCCAAGAAGCTTGCGTAGGAGTCCCCCCTATTTGTCGTGCTCCATAGGCAGGGGGGCACCAACACCCATTCCACGCGAGCGTCGGCGTCACCCAACTCCAAGCCGAGCGCTCTGAGGCCGGGGAGAATCGAGCCGGGGTCGCCGGTCGGCACTTCCACGTCCCAGAGATGCCAGCCGCCTGGCAGTGTAGTGATGTCCTGCGGGGGAGCGTCGATCGTCGCCAGAAACGAAGTCTCGAATAGGATTCGGTAGCGCTGCCCACGCGCGAGCGAAAGCCCCGTCACGCGCCGGCCCACGCCTGACGCGTCGACCTTGAAGAGGTAGACGACTTGGGCGTCCAGCGCTGGCAGGCCGAGCGCTGTCAGGTCGACGTCAGAATCGTCCTCGAAGCCGACGGCCGTCCACGCCCACGGGTTCGCCGAGGGAGGGGTCTGCACGCGTATGGTTCGCACTCGCAGATTCGAGGCGAGCACCTGGGCGTGCCAGTCGCCACTGGTCAGTCTCAGCTGCTTGACGAAGGACCACAGTCCCGCGAGGGGCCCCACCTGGACGTGCAGGCCACCGCCCGCCGCGTCAAGACAGACGAGTTCGGACAGCCAGTCAGGGGGAGCCACGTTGGATTCTGGCTGGGGAAGACTAGCCCGCGCGTCGAAGAAGCGGGACCTATAGCTTTCGGCGTCTGCGAACAAATCCTCGGTCGCCGTGAGGTCACGGCGGCCGGGACGACGCGGAGCTCTCGGACGGCGGGCGAGGTCACCGGCCGACAGACCCCGAACGAGACGGGCCACCACCGTGATGTCGTCTTCGCGTGTGCCGTCGAGCGCTATGTCCGGGAAGCGAGTCTTGTCGGGATGCAGAGAAACGAGGGTGATCTGCTGGTGACGGCCGTCGGCATCCCGCGAGTCGGAGATGTATCTCTTGACCGCATAGCTTCCTGTTTCCGGGTCAGTGAACGAGCCGCGCACGAGAACGACGAGCCCTTGCCTGCTGCCGGCCGGCCACAGCTCGAACACCGCGTAGCGGCCGTTCGCCAGCCCGCTCCGCCCGTCGTCCATGCTGTGCCCTTCCACCTTGGCCACGAACATGCGCGTGTTCAGGGATTGTCCCGGTAGCGAGACCCGGACCCAGCCGAGCGTGTCGATCACGTCCTCCTGCGCGCGGCTCCCCCATTCCCCGGCAGGCGCCGAGGCCGCCGCGGCCTTCAACGAGTGCAGGGGCAGGTGAGTGACGTATCGCTCGAGCGGCGTGATGTCCGATTCGATGAGTGGCTCGTCGGTCAATTCCCTGGCCGAGAGTCGTACATGGTCGCCGTCCACGACGAGCCTCGGGTCCGCCCCGCAAATGACACAATGGCGGCCGACAGCGTGGTCCAGGCCAACGAGGAACTCCTCGGTGTTCACCGTGACCGTTTGGCCCTCCAGTAGTTCGCGATACACCGCGTCGTTGGCCACGAATGCCGTCCCAGCCACCCAACGGCCCCATCGTGTCTGCTTGAACCTCACATCCTCGCGCAGGCGTGCATCCTCCCCGAGGCTCCAGTGGGAAGCGCCAAGGAGTTCCGATTCGGCGGCACTCTGCCGCGAACGGGAAAGCGTTTCTAAAATGGGATCGAACGAGGTCCGCGTCGACGGCCAGCGCGGCCCAGCGGGCGACCGCGAACTCATGCAACGCCTCGCAGCCCCTTGAGTGTGGGGCTAAGACCCACCTCCAGCTGGAGTGCCTCTCGGACCAGCGCTCCCAGTTCGTCCGCGAGAGCGGTGCGCTCGCCTGCGTCCCAGAGGTTCCGATGGAGCTTCACTTGGCGGACCATGACCCGCTCCCCCGACGTCGCACCGTGCTGGTCGAGCACTTCGAACTCGCGCGGTTCTAACCCCGGAGTGTGCGGGTAAAGAAGGACACTCCGCGCACAGCCGTATCTCCTCGTGTAAGCGAAGAGCTGGTACAGATCGGATTCAGCGACAGCGCCACGCCCCCTGCGATTCGTCGCTAGCAGCTTCCATTTCGTGTCCACGACCACGCGTCGCCCCTCTCTCTCCAGCAAGAGATCGGGCTCGAGCCGCAGGGTGCCGACGCCGTCGGACGTCATCAGGTGACGGGCCTGCCCAACAGCTTGAGGAAACAGCTGGACGCCCGGGAACCTCGGGAGCACGTGCCGCCTGACGAAGGCGGCGACGAACCGTTCGAAGACCCGGTTCATGTCGAACAGGAGCGAGAAGGTACGCGTCGTGCCGCCCTGCACCGTCGGCGATTGGCCCGAAGCCAGCAGCTGGCAGAAGCGCAGAACGTCACCGAATCTCTCGTTCTGCCTCGTGATCCGGATCTGTGAGAAGTCCGAGTTCTGGAGCTGTATGTCCGATACCGACTCCAGGAGCAGCAGGCACCGGCGTAACACGTCTTGGGTGGACGGTGATCGCGTGAGCGACAGCAGCAGCCGGCAGGATGCCTTGAACACGCGGTTCATCAGCGTATCGTCGAGGAACTCGTCGTACCCGCAATAGAACCGCTCTCGGTGTGCGGCGTTGTGCAGCACCTGCTGAGTCACGACCAGCCGTCCCTTAAAGCGCCTGAGGTTCTCCAACTGCGGAACGTAGCCTCGGTCGGCCCCTCGCAACAGCTCCTCTCTCAGCCGGTCGGCGAAGATCGCGGCCAGCGTCTCCGTCAGGGGTGCTCGGCGCAGCGCCAGTTTCGCGACGTCGCGACTCCTCACCGGGACCTCCCCGCCGAGGGCGAGCATGTAAAGCAGGTTCCGGCGCGCTTCGTGCCGAATCTCGCCCCCATCACCGCGTGCCTCACCTTCCCACCAGTCGATCTTTGGAAAAACCTCCAGCTGCAGACCCGGAATCTGGATGACCCCGACCCACTGCGTGGTCCTGGCGAACCCGTCGCCCCAATCCAAGACCCGCTCCGAATCCGCACGAGAAAGGCGCTCGAACCTCCGGAGACGGTCGTACAGCCGCGCCGGCAGACTCGCCTCGCCCGCCACTGTTCTTGCGGTCCGGTCGTCTCGCCGCACGATCCGTGTGTGCTCGGGCACGGACAGTCGGATCATGCCGTCGTCTCCGCGACCTCCGTCGGTCCGATCAACCCGAGCTCGCCCGCGAGTAGCTCGGCCAGTCGACTCTTGAACGAGGCCTCGTCCCCCGGCAACGCACATAGAAAGGTCCGAAACAGGTCCTCTGTTGGAATCCCGCCGTACTTGAATCCTCCAGTAACGCGGTAGTCGATACGGTCTTCGTAGTCGTCGTGATCGAAGCCCAGAGTCCCCACCTCGGGGAACGCGTCGGCCATCACCATCGGGTGGGCGTAGCGTTTACGGGAGTCGTCCAGCAGGAAGGGCTCGCGTCGCTTCGGCTCACCGGACTCCTGATACGGGCAGCCGAGGACGGTGCAGATCTTGTCCCAGGCGCCGTAGAAGTACTCCTGCAGCATCGGTACTATTCGGTCCACGAAGACGAGCCGCAGGGACTCCGCGTCCGTCACGTCCAAAAAGTATGAATGGCCGAGCTGATGATCGCGATCGTAGAGGAACCGGATCCTGTCGTTGAGCGCCTCGAAGAGCTCGCAGACGAGATCGATGAACGGCTTTGACGGCACCTTCTCACGCAGAACCGTACGAATGATGCTGACGTCCGGCATCAGCTCCTCGAACGTAAACCGCCGGCGCAACGCGACGTCCATGAGTGCGATCGACCGATCGGCCGTGTTCATGGTGCCGAGGACGTGAAGGTTCGGCGGAACCGCGAACCGATGCAAAGGCGAGTACGAAAGGGGGAGCTTCAGCTCGTTGCGGGCCGTCAGGCGCTTGTCCGGTTCGAGCAGCGTGATCAGCTCGCCCAGGATCTTGCTCACGTTGCCGCGGTTGATCTCGTCTACGATCAACACGTACTGGGGGGAGTTGGCGGAAAACGAGAACGTCGTCGTGGGGCCGGGCTTGTCGAGGGCTTGCTGAACACGGCCGACCTTGTCGATGACCTCGCCGGACCTCGCACCGGCGGAGCGGCTTACGGCAAGCAGCTGTGCATACGCGATCCAGAGCGCCGTGTACTGGTTTCCCCCACCCCCTCCGCGTTCCCGAGCGAACAGCGCAAGGGTCTTCTCGTAGGTGAACTTCTCGGGTTCTGGCCCCAACTCGTCGCGAAACGTCCAGTACAGCCGAGAGCTCTCCTTGGAGGCGGTCTGATACTTCTCACTCACCGACGTGACGTTCCCGTCCGCGTCGACCTCGCAGGGCCGCACCTGAATGCTCCCAGACGGGGCCACCGATACCTGGTACGTCTTCCCGCTCTGACTCTTGGTGACCCTCGTCTCTTCCTTGGTCAGGTCACGGGTGAGACTCGCCCACAGCTCGTCGAACCCTGGCGTCGCTGCTTCTGCCTTGAGCCCCTCCGATGCGGCGCGCAAGGCGATCCGCTTGAACACGCCGGCGTGCAGTTCGTAGCGCACCTCGCTCTCCGCGCTCGCATCGAGCACTGGCCGGATGCTCTCCACAAACTCCTCGTAGCCGTAAGCCTGGTGGAAGGTGACGAATTCAATCTGCCCGCGAGCCTGGTGCTCGCGGAAGAGGGCGAGCAGTCCCTTGTCTCCCAGGCCGGTCAGCTTCTCCGGACCGAGAATCAACTCGAGCGCCCGGCGTACCGTGCTGTAGGTCTTTCCAGTGCCAGGAGGCCCGTAAAGGATGATGTTGCGCGGCGCGCATGGTGGCTGAGGCAGTTCGATCTTCGTCGGCTTCTTCTCCTCCGACGACCTTTGCGCCAGGAGCGCCTCGAAATCCTCCTTCGATAGCTCGACGACCGTCCGTTGCCATCCGTACTGGTCGACCGACCTGGGCACGACATCGTCCCAGACGACCTTGATCTGGTGCGGGTAGTCCTCGCCGTCGACCACGTGGGTTCCGGGCTGGTAACTGTACCCAGCCACGACGGTCCCAATGCCTACGACCGCGTGTTTGCCCTGGTTAGCCACAACTCGGTCGCCGGGCCGGATGTTTCGAAACGTCCAGAGCTGTGACATTCCCTTGCTGTAGTCGTGTTCTTTGGCGCACTTCGCGGCACGCTTGTCGAACTCCGCCTTTCCCACGTTCGACAAGTCGCCGAGTTCGGGCCAGCCCATGGCGGCGATGCCGCGATCCCGCCAGTCGGGCCATGCGACTGCGTTCCTGCCGGGAGCGATCTTCCAATACCGCGGCCCGCTCGGTGTCACCTCGGTGGCAGGTTGAGGCGTCGGTAGATGACTCCAGATCTCCTTCCGCTCCGAAGCGTCGAGTTCGCGGACCTCAGAAGTCGGGTTGACCAGCAGGCCGGACGGGAAGTTGACCGGGACCTGGTTCCAAGCGAACTGCCCAGGCTCGACATTCGAGAGCGTCCCGATGGCACGCACGTCTCCGTCAACGAGGAGCGCGATCTGATCCCCCTCCGACAAGTCGGCAGCGGTGAGTAGATTGTCGAGGAACGAGTCCAGGTCCTCCGGCTCGACCTTCGTCTTCGAGCACAGAGCCTCGATCGCGTCGGGTTCCTGGAGAGTCCACGCCAGGGGCACAGCCCACGCGCGGGGGGCGCGATTCCGTTCCGTCTCGTACGCTCCCCAGACAGCCCGGCTGATTCCGAACACGTCGCCGACCTCTCGCTCCCTTTCGAGGAGCGTCTCGTACATCACGTGGTACGGCGTGCTCCCGAGACGAGCGCGAGGGTCGATACTCCGGTACTTGACGAAGAGTGCTTCCTTCTTGAATACCGGGAACAGGACGGGTTTAGCTCGGTCCTGGTATAGAAACGCTACCTTCCACTTCAGAACCGGCGCGAGGTCAATCTCGTCGATCCTGGCGATATTGCCCTCGCGAACAGCGTCGAGCACCTCAGCTAGGCGGGTCCGGATAGTGGCGAACGCCTCCTGCTCTGTTGTGCCGAACTTCCTCAGCCAAGCGTACTTCTCACCCCAGACACGGCCCCCACTTCCCTCCTTTGTCTTAACGTTCGCCTGATAATAGATCCCGAACTTGAAGGCAGACCCGCCCCAGATACTGCCCAGCTCATCGAGCCGTGACTCGAGCCAGTAGATGAACGCGTCGTCCCTGTCCGGATTGGTGTACTCCTCGAGCGTCATCTGCCGAACACGCTCGGGAGGCCAGGCGGTGACGAACTCGGACCACAGCCGCTGCCGGTCTACTTCAGTCATTTTGGAGTCCTACAGGCGACTCAGAAGGCATCCGGCCACCCACCATGGTCGTCAATCACCTTGTCGATTTCTTCCATGACGCCTATCGTGTGGTTCACGGCAGACACGATTCGACTGAAATGCCGACGATCAGCGGCTGTTAAAACTCGACCTCGTCGGTCCTTCAACCACTTCTCGCACACTCGATACGCACCGACGCGAAACTCCCACGTCTCCTCCGGCACCGGGCTGAAGGACGATGTTTCTGCAGTTGATCGCGGCCTCTTCTCCGGCGAACCAGAGAGCCAGACGGTGCCGCCCTTCCACTCTGGCGACTGCACAACAGAATCGTCCCTTCCTGTATACGTCGGCTGACACTCCCGCAGCTTCGGCGATTCCAGTAGGTGAAGGGCCACCAACTCCGCCCCCAGGCGCGATAGACTCCGAAGCAACTCCGCGCTCCTGGGCACCGGAATCCTAGGAAAGTCGACCTTAAGGCGCTCCAAGTAGCGCGTCCGATAGACGCGGCTGTGCAACACGGAGTAGATATAAGTGAACAGATCCTTCGCCCGACTCGAGACCGCTTCGATGCTCTGCCCCGTGCTGGCGGCCATACGAGCCACGAACTCCTGCGATAAGTTCAGGTCTGGCCCAGTGCCAGGTAGCTTCGTAGTTCCAGAGCCCTGCACCAAGAGGCACGGGAATGTGTAGCCTAGCTCGCGTGTCTTGTTTGATACGAGGCAGCCGTCCGCAAGACCACGCGCAACGAACACGTGATCCCATGCTGCTCCGACACACTGCCGCGACACCTGCAGGCTGAAGTTACCTTCCAGGAGCGTGTGCCTTGAGATCTCTGGCCTGGGCCAGTCCACCATCCATTCCGCCCAGTAGATACACCTAGTATCGAAGGGTCGATACGCGTAACGTTCGACGCGCTCTCGCCATCTTTGGTCTCGTCGTATCCGTTCACGAGCTTCAGTCAACCGCCAGCCCCGTGTATCTCCGTCTGGATACTTGCTTGAGCCCTTCCCCGCGAAGTAGTTCGCCCTGATCTCGGAGTCGGAGACGCGCTTCGCCCTAAGTGCCTCCACGCGCTCCAGTAGCTCAGCGTCGTCTAGCGCCACGACGAATCCATCCCTGGCGGTGATCACGCCTTGGCCGTGCTTCGGAGCGATATCGACGATACTCATCCAACCGTCATAGCCGGAGTTCTCCCGTGGAGCTTGAGGAATCAGCAGAAAGAACGGTGGCTCCGGCTCGATGCTTCTGAACTGGGCCCACCTTGTTGTGTCCGACAGTAGTCGCTGGTATTTTCGATCCTGGTCACCCCATAGCTCTCCAAAGACCGCGGATCTCGTTAGGGAGCGATTCCTTCGCCCGACGAAGACACTCACCCCCTGACGAATCTCGAAGACGTTCTCGTCCCTCCCCCCCTCCGGCGATTCCTCTTGCTTGTTCAGATTGCCGTGGAGGTCGAGGACCGTCACTCGATCAAAGGTGCTCAGAAGGGAATAACGCATTCCTCTGAACGTCACGCCATCTAAATAGCCATGAGCTGTGATTAGCCCCAGCACTCCGACATTCGTCGATTCAATCCAGAGCTGAGACTGTCGAAAGAACTTCACGTAATCGTCTTGTAGCCACAGCTTGCGCTCGCCCAGCGGCTTCCCGTCGAGCACCTTGTACGCGTCTACAAGACCTTGGGCGTACTCCGTCATGTTCGCCGAGAATCCAGAGTACGGAGGATTCCCAATCACTACGGTGAATCTCTTACTACGCTTGACACGCCTCACCGCGCTAGACTCGTCAGCCAAGGCCGGCACTTCAAACGCCAACTTTGGCGAACGATCTTCGTGAGGCTCGAGACTGTTTGTTAGGTAGACGCGGGCTCCTTGGTAGTCGCGGAAATCGTAGTGGGTCTCTTGGAGTTTGAGCGCGAGTCGCAGATGGGCTACAGCGTATGGCGCCATCAGCAGCTCGTACCCGTAAAGCCGCGGCAGCAGACTGCTGGAGACGTATGCGCTCCACATGGAACGGACTCTCGGCTGGTCATAGCCTTGCGCGTTCCACCTCTTAGTGAGCGTGCGGTGGATCTGGTCGACCACCTCGACCAAGAAGGTGCCTGTTCCCGAGGCGGGATCTAGGATCTGGACAAATGGCTCGTCTCTCGCCACGCCGGAGGGAACCGTGATTCCGCTATGACGCTCGGCCACGTCGGCCCAACTGGCCGTGTCTGCAAGGCCATCAGCCAAGCCGAATTCCGTGCGTAGGAATTCATCGACCGCTCGCACAATGAATGACACCACAGCACGAGGCGTGTAGAAGACGCCACGCTGTCGGCGAATGTGCGGATCGTACTCTTCGAGGAACGGCTCGTAGAAGTGAATGACTGGATCCGCAGTCATGTCCGAGCCGTCACTCTGAAACACCGAGACGACATCGACTCGATCAAGCAGGTCTGCCAGATCATCAACTAACCAGAGGAGTCTGGCCCGATGCTCTTCAATCCGCATTGACAATACGGCCGAGAAGAGTTCTCCCAGGAATCGGCTTCCAAGGGCCAGCTTCTGTAAGGCGACCTTCCTGCTGAATCGATCCCCGGCGTCGCTGCCTTGCGCACCGGCGACCCATCTTGCGGTAAGAAGACTGTAGGTCAACGTCTGTGAGAATGCGTCGGCGAACTGCTCTTCGGTCTGGTCGTGGACAAGTGCTTCCTTGAATGCGATGTAAAGGTCTCGCAGCGGCCCCTTTTCCGGCTCGTCTTCAAGCTGCTTCACCGCAAGGCGGCGCAAGTACCTGGCGCGGTAGGCCAACTCCTGTGCCAGTTCTGTCGGGTTCCTGACCTTGGCCTTGCTAACGACGAAGAACCGCGACAGGAGGTTGACCACGTCGGCGGCGTCCTTGTAGCCCTGGCCCTTGCGGAGCTTCCCGCTTAGCTGCTCCCTTCCCTGCCACAGTTCCAGACTGGCCTGGTCCTGGTTCGGATAAACGACGAGGACGTTGTGGAACCTGTTGTTCGCTTCGAGGTGCTTGCGGAGCCGTGCTGCGTCGGCTCTTGTCTTGAGCGGGTAGACGATGTAGCCCAAGAGCCGGCTGCGTTCGTCCCGCAGGGTCACGCCGCCGAAGGGATTGGTTCCACCGAAGCTCCGCTCCCGGTCCTCCGAGTCGATGCCGATGTCGTGGTCCGAGGGCAGTTCAAAGGCCTGGAGGCGTCGGTCCGTCCTCGGCCGCTTCCGAAGGCCGAAGCTCTTGGCGACGATATCGAGGAGGTCCAGAACGGCTTCCTGGAGCTCCTGCTCCTTCGGAGAGTTCTGAGTGCAGATGTCGAGCAGGTGTTCCGCGTGCTTGCGCTCCTCGGTCGTTGTGAACGCCTCCTGCCACTCCTTTCCCTCGAGCTTCTTGAACTGGCGTTCGTATAGCAACCCCAGGTGCTCTCGCGCGAGCTGAGGCTCCCAAAAGCGCGCCTGCTCGTTGATCTGGAACGTCTCAAGGCCGCCGGTGGTGCCGTTCTGAGTGCCAAAGCAGACGAGGCGGACAGGTGTCTCGTCGCGCTCATCGACGACGGAGACCACGCAAAGGGTCTCTTCCTTTCGCCCTCGGCGCACGTCGGCGGTCACGCCCTCCCCACCCCGCTGGAAACCCTCCAAGGCCTCGCTGACCAGCCGTGCGAGCGCGTCCTCGACGATGTCGAGGTGAGCCATCTTCTGGGTCTTGAATGCAGGAATGGCGAGCAGCTGCCGGTGAGTCAGGTCCGCCTCGAAGAGCAGCGTCTGGTACGCGCGCGACGTCGTCTTCGGCCAAAAGGACACCCGGCTCGGGAGGTAGCGCGCCACAGCGTCGGTGCTCCGGATGACGTTGTCGCGCTGCACCATCTCGGCGTAGCCGAACCCGGACGCCTCCAATAGTCGGCGCGCGAAGCTTGAACCTTGGACTCGGGAGACGGCGGCCTGAATCCCTGCGCCGCCGAACCCCTCGAATCCGTCGGGAAGCGCCGATTCGGAAGCTGCTTCCGGCGTCTGGACGGCACCGCCGTCTAACCCGTTCAGGATGAAGTCAATGAACGCTTCCTTACTCAGCATCGGCTGCTCCGTCATTTCTAGCCTCTCGCGTAGCGGCTGGGGCACTCGGAGCGTTGCTGCGACAACGTCGGCACCATGGCTGCGGAACCTCACTGGCCTCACCGCTTACGTCGACCACCGCGCGGAATCCGAACACGCTCTCGATGGCTTCCACGCCGTCCGCCGTGGCTCTACACCGAGGGCAGCACTTGTGCATTCCGGGAGGATGTCCGCAGGTTCCGCACACTCGAGACGTGCCCCGTCGCCGGCCATTCGGAAGACCCGGCACCTGGCCGGGCACGGCCTGCAGTTCCGACTCGAAGGACTCCGCCTGCAGGACGAAGACGTTGGCAATTCGCACGACGTGGCGATCCTCACCGAACTTCGGGGCAGCGATGGCGCTCGCGCCCTGCAGCAGCAACCGGCCGACGCCCTTGTTCGCCTTTGACCACTCCTCGACGTCCGTCGTGCGTTCGAGCCCCTCAACGGCAGCGAGCAGATGGCTCGCTTTGACGGGCGCGGCGACGTTGTCGTGCCAGGGGATATCCCTGCGCGGCGCTGGGGGAGGCCAGGTCTTCCCGTCGAGAACGAGCCACCCGTCGAACATGGACTCGCCCGGGCGCTTTTCCGCCCAGTACCAGTAAGGAATCCCCGACACAACCGCGGGTTCCAGATATCTCCTGAAACACTCCAGCTCTCCGCCCCGACGGCCGAGCATGGCTCGTGCGACGAGTGGTGACCCTTGGTCGGCTTCGGAGGTTCGAAACCAGCCGTTGAGGTTGTCCATCCACCCCGCCTGGAGGCCGACCTCGGAGAATCGACGTGACAGACGTTCGTGATGGCTCGCCAGCTGCTCGATGGCGCGATCTCTCTGCACAGAGTTCAGGCTCGAGATGCCGTGGTACTTGTAGTTCGCCATCCAGTCGGCTTCCGCGCCGGTGCCCTGCTCCAGCCCGAGCGTGAAGTCGATGGCCAGGGTCTTGGCCGCTATTCGCTCCCGTAGTAGCAACTCGGTCTCGAGTTCGTCCGGCAGGATCATGTTTACGGTGACGGGTGCCGCGGTGGGATGGGAATGCCAGAAGTAGCTCGGAACGGAGCGCCCCATTCGTCGCGCGACGGATGCGAGCTCGGGGAACTCCCGCCCATCCTCGATCCGGGGATTCAGCCGCCGGTCGATTCGACCACTGCGCTGAATCATCCGGACCGGATTCCAGTGGATGTCGAAGTTCACCAGGAGGGACGCGTCCTGAAGGTTCACGCCTTCGGCCAGGACATCGCTCGACAGGAGAACGTCGATCGGGCGTGTGAGTGCGCCTTCCCAACTCGCCTGCCAATTCTCCAGCAACGCTTGCCGCTCCGACTCCGTCGCCTCCTCCACCGCCGGGGGTAACGGACCGATGCGGTAGAACGGTGCGAAGGCGTTGATGATCTCGTCCCTGCCCTCGGTATCTCCGGTCACCGCAACCGTTGCGTCTCGTAGCTCCGCGATCTCACGGTCTGTGACGCCGCTGACACCGAGCCCTCGCCTGACAATCTGCCACTCGCTTCTGTCGAACGCGCCTGTTGCGCGAAGGACGGACTGGACGTACGCAATCGTGTCGCTGAACTGCGAGAAGACGATCGCCTTCTGGCCAGCGCGCCTCGCCGTTAGCAAACGCGCAACCAAGGCCCGGATCTTGGGGTCGGTGATCAGGCGCAGCCCCCACGCCGACGATCGAGGCCAGTCGACCGACTCCCCGCCTGCTATGAAGCGATGTGGCCACTCGGCCCTGGCGAACTTCCCGAACACGATGTCCGCGAGCGGTGGAACGACCCTGACGAGCGTGGCGAAGTCGGTCAGCACATGCTCCCGAAAGGCCCAAAGACGATCGAGTTCTTGCCTGGCATCCTGCGCCTCCCCGTCGTTCGACTCGTCCTCGAACAGCGAGAGCTGCGGAGGTGCATCGTCGCTGTCTGCTACCGGCTTCGCGCTCGCGTACGCCGCACTAAGGGCGCGCATGAAGTCCGGTCGCGAGCCCGACGCTGACCCGCCGGTGGCGAGGGATCGAATCTTCTCCAGCGCATTGATCGTCTGGGCCTCTAGAAGGCCGAGGGTTTCCGATTCCAGCGTCCTTTGCCGGGACCGGTCTCCGGCCTTCAGACACAGATCAGCGAGCTGCGTCAACCGATGGGCGTGCAGCACAGCCAGCCGGAGCAGCGTGCCCAGGAAGGACACCGGCGAACTCTCGAGTCGCTTGAGCACCAGGATGCGCTGTAGTCCCACGACTGACGAAGTCTCGTCAGCCGTCTTGAGGCCTTCGCGCACGTCGTACCACATGTAGACCTTGAGACTCAGTGGTGCGACGCGGTCAGATTCGCCACTCTCTTGCCCGTCGAACAAAGGCAGGAACCGCTTGAGCACGTCCTCGAATCCGTCGTACTCGTCTGCGTAGCGAAGCTGCTCCGGCATCCCGGCATCAGGCCGGAACAGCAGGCGGACGGTCGAGCCCATCTGTTGCTCGATGTCCTTGCACAGAGCCCGAGACCGCTGCACGACGACACGGTCCAGGAGTTCCTCGGCGATTCGGACCTCGCGATGCTCGGGAGGCGATGCAAGACCTTGTGCGGCTTCGTTGCGGATCTTCTGCTGCAGATCCTTGAGCTTCTTGTCCTGTTCTCTTACGTAGTCACCAATGCGCTGAACGTTCGGGCCGAAGTCGAGTTCGTCCCGGAACTCAATGGTGTCTGCGAATCTCGCTTCGGGGTCGCCGTGGACGACCAGCGCAGATACATCCTTTGCGGAACGCGTCCTCCGCGCCCGACGACAACGCTCGCCCAACTCCGTCACAGCCTGGCGACGATAGCCCTCGTCAGTGCGCGCGTCGCTCACCCAGAGAGGTTTCGAGAACAACAGCGACAGCTCCTGACGCAGATCTTCGAGGCTGTTGTTCACCGGCGTGGCCGTGAGCAGCGCTACTCTTCTTCGCAACTCCCGCCGTGGTTGCAGCCTTAGCAGGTCGCGAAGTACTTTCGTGCGCCGAGCCGCCAGAGTACGGAAGTTGTGGGCCTCGTCGACGATGACGAAGTCGGAGAGGAGTAGGTGCTGGAGATCGCTGATGTCACCTCGGGCGGCGTCGAGGATCTCGCTCGAGCGCAGAATCCGGGAGAGCTTGGTGTGCGAGACGACCCGAATCGTCGAGAGCGGGACGCCAAATGCGCTCAGACCGGGAAGTGCCTCCCTCCTCCAAGTGCTCACGACGGAGTTGGGCGCGAGGACGGTGACCCTGAACGGATCCTCGAGGAGACGCTCTGGCGTGGCGGCCCAGCGCTCTCGCCACTCGTTGGCGTAGTGCACTATCAGAGTGGTGGCGACGTAGGTCTTGCCGAGACCAACACCGTCGCACAACATGCCGCCGTCGAATTCCTCGAGCATCCCGACGAGACGCTGGGCAGCCTGTCGCTGGTAAGCTGCCTTCTGGTAGCGCAGTGCCGCCGGATGCAGCCTTCGGCTCTCGCCGAGCATCTCACCGATCATCCGCCACAGCCCGAGTTGCGCCTTCTCTCGCGCAGTGCAGTCGTCGAGCGACTCGACGCGACGGCCTGGTCTGGTCAGGCGCTCCGCCAGGTAGTCCCTGACCTCGCGGTCCCATTGGCGATGAGGCTCGCGCGCCGAGACCGTGGTCGTTGTGTCCCAGTGTCCGAAGGCATCTCCGGGAATCACGTGTGCCAGTGCAAGGTGGGCTACGCCGTGGAGCAACGCAGTCTTCAAGACGTCCGGCGGCGCCTCCAAGTCGATCGCCAGGACGAGCTCCTCGCTCGTCGGCACGATAGCCACGACGAGGCCATCCTCGACTGCGGTCATGTAACGCGCCCGACGCGACTCCGCGAGTGTCCCGAGCCGCCACGGGTAGTCGTGGGGCAGTACCTCGCCAATGTGCTTCACCAGCTCGGCAGCCGATTCGCTCGCGGAGGCAATCAGCGCCTCGAATCTGAGCCACCACTCAGGCGAAGGCGATGGGACGGCTCGGGCCCGGCTCGGCTCGAACCAGGCGACAGCCCCGTTCGAGTCGCCAGGCTGCGCGACCGTGTGCCAGACCGTTTCGCCCTGCGTGCCGACGAGGGCTTCTCGTCCGGGCGCCGGAGCGTTTGTCCACCGGGCCAGTGGATGCTGTTCTCCGACCACCTTGAGCGCCGCGCCTGCTAGTCCGCCGCTGCGCGCCGCAAGGGCAACGACGGCGTGCAGGGACTCGACGCACAAAGCCGTGCTACCGTGCGGCACCACCAGCAGAGGCAAGCCACTCCCGACGCTGGGTTCAGCCTGAAGCCACAGGCTCCCGGCCGGCCGACCGTCCAACGCGAGCGGAAACGAAATCGTGGCAGCGGCTCCCCCGGGGTTCGGGGCCAACTGCAGTCCAGCCGTGCCGCTACCGAGTGCGGGTTCGAATTGCAGGGACCGGAGGCGGTCCCGGTGGACGCGCTCGACGACCTCGCCAACGAGAAGGTCGTCGCGCACCAGGCCGTCGACGTCGACCGTCAGGCACCCGTCGCAAGCCGACGAAAGCAGGTTCGCTAACGACGCGACGAACCCGCGCTTGTGTGGTTCCGAGGTGAACTGGACATCTAGGTCGGCACGGAAGGTACCCGAAACGCTCGGTCTCGCTGACCGTTTCATGGCCTCGGCGCTGGGAACCGCGTCGTCGGTCGGAGGCTCGAGAGCGCTCGTCACGCGCGAGCCTTTCGTCTCTTGGGCTCAGGCTCGTCGGTGCCGGCACCGCCTCCGCGCACCCACTCATCGACCTCGGAGAGCTTGAACTTCCACAACCGGCCCAGCCGGTGTCCGGGCAGTGCCTTCTGGTCGATCCAACGGTAGACGGAGTCCCGGGTGACCCCCAGGTGGCCCGCCACCGCGTCCACCGACACCCAAGGCTCCGCGCCCATGGCCGCGTCCTCGCCGAGTGGCAGCGAAGGGCCAGAAGCGGCCATTCGGGCATCTCGGCTGGCGCGGAGGCTAGCACGTCCACCTAGAGCAGGCAACACTCGAATAGAATCGGCGCCGGTAGGTGACGGTCGTAAGGCCAGACGCACCACCGACGAAGCGGGAGCCCCTGCACGACCGCCACTCTTGTCCGAGAACATGACAGGGCGGGTCACGGCCGGGTCGTGCCTGGCGGTGGGCTGCTGGTTCGGCGCAATCCCGTTGCCGGGGGCTGGTCAGCCTTCCATCACAACCGAACGCTGGTCGCGGATGTCGGTGCGACCAGGGAGTCGCGTCCGATGACTTTTAGCGTTCTTGGGATCGACCTCGCGCTCAAGTGGGCCGACATCGGCTCTGCGAAGCTGACGTTCATGCCGGGCGGAGACACCTTCGAGTCGGTGGCCGCACCCGCCATTCAATGGCCGTCCCTCTCGCTGACGCCGAACGCCTTGGCTGACGCCATCGATGCGTACGCCCGTCATCACGGGGTTCGGGCCGTGGCGATCGACGGTCCGCAGGGATGGCGAGCCCCCGACACCCCGCCCGGTCTGCCTGGTGTCGGCCGCCGGTGCGAGTACGAGGCCAACACACCGGCCAAGACGGCTGTGTACCCAGACACCTACCCGGCAAACCAAGTACGCTGGATCGAGTTCAGCACCGACGTCTTCGCTGCTCTGCTCCGGAAGCGCGGCGTTCGTCTCGCTGAGGGCAACGAGACCCTGCCAGAGCCAGGCGCCGGCTACCTGCTGCTCGAGTGCTTCCCAACTTCGCTATGGAGAACAGCGAATCTCAACCCGCTGCCGGGCAAGGCCACGCACATCGATCTGAGTCCATTCACCGGAGCCTTGTGCGCCGCCTTTGGGATTCCCCGTTTCCGTCCGCGTACCCACGACGACTTGCAGGCCGTCGTGGCCGCAGTTGCGGCTGCAGCGGTCGTCGGCGGCCCCGCCGTCCCGGTACCTCGCGGCGTTCCAGCCATTCATTGTGAAGTCGACGAAGGACCGGTCTTGTTGGAAGGCCTCATTTGGGACGCAAGGCCGGTAGGATCCCCAACAGACCGACCCGACCGCAGTGAGCGACTCACCCAGCCGGATGCATCTCCTTCACCGGGTGTGCGGGTGACTCAGGCGGTGATTGACCAGGTCGCGCGGGCGGGACGATCGCAGGCGCAGATTTCATTGACCGGCTTCCCGGCCGGACGCAAGGAGAACCTGGTCTCCGTCGTTGTCGAAGTCGGAGCGGAACACTACCCGATCAGCATTGGCGACACGCACTCCGCCTGGGTGTCACACCAAACAGGCGCCGAGTCGTCCGGTTTCGATCGCCTCTTCGCGTACCTCTCTGACCAGCCAGACCGCTGGGTGCCTGTGCGCCTACACGCCTCGTCTCGCATCTCCGCAACTCCAGCGAGGCCAGATCAGGCCGCTTCTCACGGCACTCCGATTCCGGACCCGTTTGCTCGGACCGTGTCGATCCCCGTCGAAGTGAAGGAAGGCCAGCTGAAACGATTCGGAGGCGAGTCGATTCCCGAGCTGGGTGACTGCATCGGCTCTCTCGTCGTTCCCGCCTTCGCGGTGAAGCATCCGGCCGACCTGCAGTGGCTCACTGAGTCGCGCACGATCTCCCTGTTTCCGGAGGGCACGCTCCTGTTGTGCCGCGTCAGCGGGCGGCAGATTCCCGAATCGCTCCTGTCCTCGTGCCGTTTCGAGGCAGTTCCCGACGCGACGGCGCCCGGTGCTTTCGTCGAGCTGTATGTGATGGATGAACTCAAGATGCACCTGCGCGGTACGAAGAACGCGATCCTGGCGCCCTCCCGCTGTCGAATCCCGGCGCTGAACAATCTGACGGCTGACAGCCTCAACGAGGCGTACCGACGAATATCGGAGCGATTCGAGCCGAAGCGCCGAAGCGTCGGGGGAAACGTCTACCGTTCGATCTACTTCTTCAACCCGCGCCTCGACGCCTGGCGACCGATCGGTGAGATGCGCGGCGATCTCTTGTTCTTACCAAGGTAGGTCGGTTGGACGCATGGACACCGAGAGAGAGCCCAGACCAGAACTGCGGTTACCGAGCCAAGCGAAAGGGCGATGGATCCAAAATGAACAGCTTCCCAGTAGATCGGCTCTTCTCGTACAAGCTGACCCACGACACCGGCTTCGCGCCGAACCCGTTTCGAGGCGTCTGCACGCTGGCCACTTGCAAGCCACGCATCAGGGAGCTGAAACGAGTACGGGACTGGATTGCCGGTTTCACCTCTTCTCGCTTGAATGGCGACGCACCCGGCCGGGAGAGGCTTGTGTACCTGATGCGTGTGGAAGAGAAGATCCGATTTCAGGACTACCACGACGACCCGCGCTTCGCCGTCAAGATTCCGAGAGCCGGTACCGGGAGATGTGTCGACGTCGTTGGCGACAACATCTACGGCGAGCGCCACGGGGCCGTCTTCCAGTTGCCGAACCCGTTCCATACCGAACGGGACCTGGAGCGAGACACCGGAGGGCAGTTTGTATTGGCCGCCCGCACCTTCGCCTACTTCGGGTCGGAACCTCTGGAGATACCGGAGGCGGTTCGGCCTGCCGTGCCCTCGGGGGTCGCCGGCCACGGAGTGAGGACTGCCGGGACCCGCGCATCAGACTTCGTCCGATTCGTCCTGGACCGGGGCGTGGGCGTGCACGCCAGGCCTACGAGTTGGCCAGCCGGCGACAGCAGCTGGCGAGAACAGTGACATGCGGGTCGTCCTGTCGCGCAAGGGCTTCGACAGTGGCTACGGAGGTGTCCCGAGTCCGATCCTGCCAGACGGCAGAATGATTTCGCTGCCTATCCCGGACAAGGACGCGCCCGTCACCTACAGTGCGATCCACCGGTGCGGGTACAACGTCGGCGACTTCGTGAGCGAGCTGAGCCAGGGTAGAGTGCGGAGGGACTACCGCGCGCACCTCGATCCTGACTTGGACTCGAGCTCGGTCCCTCGACCCGGCGGCTGGCGTCCGGCGTTCGGCCAGTCCGGTGCTGCGCTCGGGCACCTTCGGAAGAATGGGATTGGGCCCGGAGACTTGTTCCTCTTTTTCGGATGGTTTCGAGCCGTGGAGCAGGTCGCCGGACGTTGGCGGTACGCCAGACGCAGTTCGACAGTTCACGCGCTTTGGGGCTGGCTGAGCATCGGTGCGGTGCATGCCTGCCATACCCTGCCCCCCGACGTCCGCGAGCGCCAGGCGGGCCATCCTCATCTCAGCGGAGTCCAACCGCGCGAGAACGCCCTCTTCATCGCCGCGGACCACCTGTCAATCGCCGGCCAACAGTACAGCGGAGCAGGGCTCTTTGCGAGTCGCCGGGAGTGCACCCTCACCCTGCCAGGCGCATCGCCTTCCGTATGGCGTGTGCCCTCGTGGATGAACCCCAGGGCGGGTGTGGCTTCACTCTCGTACCACGCCGATCAGGCGCGGTGGACGAGCAACGACGGCGAGACGTGCTGTCTCGCGTCGGTGGCGAAGGGACAGGAGTTCGTCCTCAGCACCGAGAGAGCCGACCTGTTGACGGCCTGGCTGTCGGGGATCTTCGAGGGCGCCGATCGGCAATCCTTCTGCTGATCCTCGTCGCCAAGGCCGAGACCGACGAAGACCTCGACAAGGAACTTCGCGCGACAGTCGTGGTGGCAGGAGGCCAGGGTCAATTGCGGCACTCGGGCCCAGCCCAGCGCCGCCGACGATAGAGATCAGCTCCGGCCGACCCGAAACCGCATCGCCTTCGCTGGTGGCCGCGCCACGTGGTACAGACCATCCCGCTGCCAGCTCACCGACTTGACGATGTTGTCGAACACCTGCTCGAACTCGGCCCGCGACATCTCGAACGTGCCGTGGTCCCGTGTCACGATTCGAAATCGCTGCTCCGGCCGGAGCGATTCGATGACCGGTCGCCGGAACATCAGGCGAGTCGCAGAGTACTCCACCGCTGCTGGCGTCGAGCCGGCAACGGCTACCGGTTGGAGGCGTTGCGGTTGCGCCGGTCCGTATGAGTCGCGGAACCGGTCGGGCGATGCCTCGGGAGGAGGCAGGTCTTCGGCGGCCGCCAGGCGGAGGAACTCCGCCCAGATCGCGCCATACCGCTTCCTGTAGACGTCCGCGGCGAAGGCAAGGACGTCGGTGTCACCGCCGTAACGGTGCCATGCCGTCTTGGGCACGTAGAAGCAGTTGCACGGATGGAGGTTCCGGACGAAGCGCTTGGTGAGCTCGGCGCGATCCCAGGACTGATAAGACGTGTTCCCGTCCTTCGCCGGGAAGATGTGCGCCACGTGCCAGCCGGAACGGCTGACGCTCGGGATCCTCGCCATCGAGTGGAAGTGCGACGGGACGAATTCCTCGAGGAACGACGCGAGCTCCTCGGCATTTCGCAAGGGCGCCCTGTCGAAGAGCCACCGGTGCACCGTCCAAGCCGGGCTGTTGTCCGTCGGACGGATCAGCCCTCCCGACACCTCCAGCGTGGCCCCCCGCTGCATTCCTCGAAGGTAGCGAACGAGGAAGAGTGGTTGCTCTGTTCGCACGTACTCGTCGAGAGCCTTGTGAAAGTCCACGACCACGTCCACATCGGGCAGGATCGGTTCGATATGCAGCTGGTACAGGTCGTGGAGGCTACCCTCGAAGATGGCCGGTGGCACAGGAATCACCCTGTGGGCGGCCATACTGCGGCCGGTAGCGGAAGGCGCTTTCGCGGGCTGCACCCGGCTCAGGCCGGCTACGGCCGACACGGTCGGGCGTGAGGAGATAGTCGAGATCCGGCTTTCGAGAAAGTCAGCGAGTTCCAGCGCGTCACCATAGGCCGTTTCCCGCAAGGCGCTGACCAGGCGCTCGTAGGGCAGGAACCGTAGTCGTTCTCTGAAACGCGCCTGCAGGACAACCTCCTGAAACTCCGTGACCTGCTCCCGGGCCGCTCCAGACGTCCTCTCGGGGGACATCGCCAACACCCAGAACTCCGTCGTGCCCCTGTAATGCGCAAGCATCGCCGCATACAGGAAATTTCGCATCAGCTGGAAGTTGCCATTACGAAACGGACACTCGTCGCCCGGACGTTGTTGCACCAGCACCTCTTTCCGGAAGTAGAACGGAGCCAGTGTCCAGTAACGTCGCGCCGTCCTCGAGCGGCCCGGAAAGTCGACCTCCAAGACGCATCTGGCGGCCGCCGCGAAGGCTGGAGTTGCGGAGCCAGCACCGAAGAACCCTGCACACAGACCACGTTCGTGTTGAGAGCACCCTCCGAATCCTTGCGCGGCATCCACCAAGAACTTCGATTCAATTGCCACCACGCCAGTCGGGCTGCTGAGGAACGCATCGATTGCGGTGGCGTGCCCGCCGTGCTCGTCGAGGACGAACGGGTCGGAATGCTCGAGGGTCACGGACCACGGCCCTCTGACCTGGGCCCCGCGATCGGTACCGATCAGCCGAGCGACGACCGCGTCGCGAACATCCGCCGGCAACTGAGCCAAGCGGCCGAAGGCGCTGACACAGAAGACCTGCGACGACATCGGATTGGCCGCGGCCCGGTGCCAATCGAGCGTCGCCAACCCGTCGTCGCTCCGGAGTGCCGAGTGAAGCTGTGGGTTCTCGCGGACGTCAGACCAGGTTACGGAACGCTTTCCATTGGGCATCGTTCCCTCGCGCGGGACAGGGGCGCAACTCGTGTTGCAGACGACGTTCCGAGGGCACCCTCCGCTCAGGCACCCTGCCTCCGCAGCAGCAGTTCGTAGCCGGGCGCACTCAACGTGGCCTCGCACACTGCCACGAGATCCTGGAACAGCGACTTCACTCGTCCGGGAAACTCCGCTTCGGGCGCCTCGACATGGACATCGTTCACGAACCATCCCTCTTCGTCGACGGTCATGGCCGAACCGTCCCCTAGCATCATCGTTCCTCTGCGGGTCAAGTCGTCCCAGAACGCGCGGATCGACGCCCTGGATTTGATGTCCGTTCGAAGTCGGACCTTGCGCCTGACCAGCACCGCCAAGTCGCCCCCGCCGTTCCGAACGTCGACGACCGGGAATCCCGGCTCTTCGGAGCACCCGAATCGTGGGCCGATGCTCATCGTCACCTGCGTGCGATTGGACACGATCAACTCAGCTTCCTTCCCGCTCCACCGCTTCAAGCCAAACTGGTATTGCGGCTTAAGCTCTCTGTGCGCGGCGTCTACAAGGGATCGGAGAACTGCTCGCTCGCCAATCGGAAGGTACATCCCGCGCTTGCCGTCCTCGATTGCGGCGGAGACGGCGCCGAGCCCGGTCACGACGATCGACTCTCCCAAGCCCGAGTCGAACGGAAGATAGTCGGCAAGTTCCTCCCATGAGACCTGCACGCAACGGTCGCCCTGACGCGACCGGAACTCCTTGCAGCCCAGGACGCACTCGACTTCGCTCTTGCCCATCGAGCCCGGAGACAGATAGACGGCATACACGCGGGCTTGCGGGTGGGCTTTGACCGAGTTGCGGTAATACCGGAGCAGTTGCTCCTTCTGCTTGGCGCCGGCGTTGATCTTGTTCTCGATCAGGATTCGGGCCGTTTGTCCTGCCAAACAGACGTCCACACGGCCGGCCTCGACCTCCACTCTCCACGGTTGATTGCCGAGCGCCTCTGCCTCGTTCGCATCAACCAAGCTGAAGAAGTGACGCCGAAACGGCTCCGATCCTTCCAGTGCCATCGCCAGGAAGGCGGACGCCGACTCCTCCTTCTTCAGGTTGCCGCTGAAGAAATGCCGTATGTCCATCCTCTCTCTCCACTCCAAAGACGTCGCGTGCGCCCGCTGGGTTATCGAGAACCATGGCGGTGCTGCGGACGCCCGTCGCCACCACCCTGGACTGCCACGTGTAGTACTTCACACACCGCTCCTGCTCACGCGTATCCGGCGACGGCCGCCGGCTCTTCGCGCATGTCGACCGTAGCTCCCGGATCCGTGGCAGGGGCTCGGAATGCCCCTGCTCCACCAGACAACACCCGACCACCGTCCCCCGTCCCCGTGCGCCCGGTCCCGCCCCAGCAGTGCACGTAGACGGGCCGGCCACTCTCAAGGGCGTCACGGATCACCGATTGAATCTGGAGCATCCGCGCCTTGGTGGGCACGCTCACATCGCGGATCGGCAGCCGGTGATGCTCCACCTGTTCGGCAGGCTCGCTGAGCGCCTCAAGGAGCTGCGCGTAGGGGCGCAACTCGCCTTCCTCGGTGAGGTCAACGAAGACGCGTATGCCGGCACCGACGAGTGCCTTCAGCTTACGCTTCGCCTCGGCATCGTCAGGATGGCCGGGGTACTCGCCGGCCAGGAACTTCCCCGGCAACACCAAGTAGCAGTCCGGGCTCTTTGGCGTGGGGAGACTCACCGCGGTTACCTCAGGTCTCTGGTGCGCTGCTCGCTTGGGCGCGAGTCCCGAGATGTGCGTTCGGATGTCGCCGGGGCGGACGGCGCGACTGGCACAGCCACGCTCACTGTCGAAGGGACAGTCGAAGTCGACGCCGATGCGGCTCGCCGACGTTGCCGCGCGCGGTCTCGGAGTGCGACCCAAGGCGCACCGGCGCCATTGGCGAGTTGGGCTCGCGTCTGGAACAGGAGGATGCGCGCCATCTCAGAGGGCCTCCGGTGACGACGGTTCGCCCCAGAAGACCTGACGAGCCTGCTCCAGCAACTCGAACACGCGCCCGTCGTCATCGGCCCCCGTGCGCCCCAGCAGACCATCGCGCCAGCGCTTCGGCAGCGCGTCCTTTCCGTGCAGCGCACCAACCGCGGCGCCGACGATCGCCCCCACGGTGTCGTTGTCGTGCGTGTCGTTGACCGCGCGCACGATGGCCTCCTCGGGGTCGTGGCCGTGGCGCAGCAGGATGTACAGCACACACGGCACGGTCTCGAGCAGGAACGCCCCCGAGTACCAACCGTTGCACGCGTCGAGCGTGGAGAGGTCCCGGTCCAAGGCGTCGGGAATGACGCGGGCCAAGAACGCGGATAACGTCCCCTCGAACCCGACGAAGCGCCCTCCACGCGGTCGGTAGGGCTTCTCGCTCTCGAGCGCTCGGACGGTCGCGACGAACGTCTCGAACCACTCGGTGCTGTTCACGGCCCGTGGGCTCGTCAGGAACGTCCAGAGCAGTTCCACGAAGGCGACGCACACCGCGACAGACGACGAGTCGTTGTGGGTGATGCGGGCGCTCAACGCCGTGTCGGTCCAGAGGGCTGAAGACGGCGCCCGGAGATGCGGCAGCACCATCGGCGCAATCCGCATGAGCGCCCCGTTGCCGGCCGAGTCCGGCGCAGCCTCCTGCCACGGGACACCGCGCGCCATCTGCGTCTGGAAACTGCGGACGGCGGACCCGATGCCGAAGATCCGCCGCTCCGCGAAGAGCGTCGCCAGGGCGCCCGGGTCGAGCCCGCGGTGTTCGACGAGGTGCTCGACGGTCCAGAAGGCCATCTGGGAGTCGTCCGACGGTACGCCGACGGGCCGGTTGTCGGCATACCAGTTCGGCAGGTAGTCGCGGATCTCGCCGCGCTCGTCCGCTCGCTCGCCCGTCGACTGCCCCTCGGTGGTGTTCCCGAGCGCGTCACCGATGGCCAGGCCGAGCAACATCCCCTCGACTCGGCTCCAGTCGCACGGCCGCCCTTCCGGAGCGCGATCGAACAGCGGCGAGCGGCGGATGGGCATCCGCCCTTCTCTCCACAGGCGCTCGAGACACTCGCGATTGCCCTGCTGGCTCGACGACGACATCACCGCTTCCTCGACTTCCCGTCCGCCATCCGCGAATGCTGCGCGGCGTACGAGGCGAAATGGCGCTGCTTGGCCAGCACCGGGTCCATGCGGGCCGCGAACGCCTCGAGGTCCTCGCGCAGACCGCGCACGATCTCTCGCAGCTCGGCGTCGTGTCCGGCGTAGTCCGCGATCTTCATCGCGACCCGCTCGAGCACGCGCCGGGCGTCATCGTAACGGCCTTCCCGATTGAGGGCGAGGGCCTGCTGCCTGGCGAGTGCCGCATACACACGGGCGGCGGCCCGATCGACCACCCGGTCTCGGGGTTGACGGTCGTTCCTGGCGTGGTCGGCGAACGCCCACTGGAGGTCCTGGCTCACCGTCCCGAGCGCGTCATCTTTCGCGGCGAGCGAGAACGTGACGGCCCACGTCTCATCGTCCGCGCCGACTCCGAACTTCAGACGCAGCACCAGCTGGAGTTCCTGACCGGACGTGAGGTCACCCAGCTCGACACGCACCACCTGGCCCGCCGCGGCCACGCGGAACGGCCCGACGGGTTCGACATCGACGTCCGTCGGCACGCGGACCACCAGTGCCGCATCGCGGGCGACGACCTCCAGCGAGTCACCGAGTTCGCTCGTGAGCAGGTCCGGGATCGCCTGTGGCGCCGCCACGTAGTAGAAATGCCCCTGCCCGCCTTCGGCCATGCGCTGGAGGGTGCGCTCGTCGAAGTCCGCGCCGATGCCGAACGTGGAGGTCGCGACACCCCGCTGACGCATCGCCGCGGCAAGCGCCGACAACGCCTCCGGGTCACGCTCCCCCACGTTCGCCTGTCCGTCCGTCACCAGCAGACAGCGGCCGATCGTCTCGCCGCCCAGATGCGCGACCACTTGGTCACACCCGGCCTCCCAGCCGCCCGCGAGGTTCGTCGAACCCCGGGCATCGACCTTCGCGAGCTCCCGCAGTGCGTGCCGCTTCGCCTCCGCGCTCGCCGACGTCGAAGCCACGACGACGTCGACGACCTCGTCAAACACCACCAGGGCGAAGCGGTCCTGCGGCTTGAGCAGCCTCAGGGCGTGCTCGACCGCCTGGCGCGCCAGGACGATCTTCTCTCCCCCCATCGAGCCGGACCGATCGAGCACCAGCGCCACGTTGACGGGCGGCCTGGTGGCGCTGGAAGGCGCTTCAGGCGCGTTGATCTCCGCCAGCACGTGGCGGATGCTCCCTCCCGCACTGCGAATGAGGGAACGGTCGGCTCGGACGGTCAGGGACATAGGCACTCCAGGTCGAAGTTTGGGCGCATCATTGCGCCCGGTGACCACAGTAACGCGACGGTGTGACAGGTTAGGTCCCGGTGACCGGCGTGGTGTGATTTCGAGCGTTGTCCGTGGTTGAATACGCCGGGTCGGGTGGGCGTCATCAGGCGCACTCGCCCGGACACGACCATGACGACATTCACCGATCGATTCAGAGGGTGCTTGCTTGGACTGGCCGCCGGCGACGCAGTCGGGACCACCGTGGAGTTCAAGCGACGCGGCTCGTTCCAGCCGGTCACGGACATGGTGGGAGGTGGTCCGTTTGATCTCGAGCCCGGCCAGTGGACGGACGACACGTCCATGGCCCTGTGCCTGGCCACCAGCCTGGTGGAATGCCGCGGGTTCGATGCGAAGGACCAGATGGACCGCTACGTGAAGTGGTCCGAAGATGGCTATCTCAGCAGCAACGGCGAGTGCTTCGACATCGGCGGCACTGTGAGTAGCGCGTTGGCGCGCTACAAGCGCACTGGCCAGCCGTTGGCTGGCTCCACGGACGCTCAACAGGCCGGCAACGGCTGCATCATGCGCCTCGCGCCGGTGCCGATGTGGTTCTACCCGGACGCCGAGGCGATGGAGCGCTACGCCGCCGAGAGCTCACGTACGACGCACGGGACGGCCGAATGCCTGGACGCCTGCCGGCTGCTCGCCCGAGTCCTGTATCGCGCGTTCGATGGCCGGCCGAAAGAGGACGTCCTCTTCGCGGACGCCGCGTTCTCCGGTGCGCCGAAGGTCCAGTCGATCGCCCGAGGCGACTACCGCAAGAAGCCGCGCGAGGCTGTCCGTGGCACCGGCTACGTGGTCGACTGCCTGGAGGCCGCGCTGTGGTGCGTATGGACCACGGACACCTTCGAGGCCGCCGTCCTCGAGGCAACGAACCTTGGTGACGATGCCGACACGACGGCGGCGGTCGCGGGACAAGTAGCGGGCGCGATCTACGGAACCGAGGGGATCCCGGCCCGGTGGCGGGAGAAGGTGGCGATGCGGGAGTTCATCGTCGACCTGGCAGACAAGCTCCGCCGCCCCGCGTAACGATTCGCCCGTTGACAATCTGCCGCGCTGACGCGAGCCTCGCGTGTTCCGTGATCCCCTCTTGTCAGGACATCTCACATTGCGTAATCTGTATACGCTCATGAGAACACAGGAGGACGACCCATGGCATCCCATCTTCCTCGCCAGAACCCGGCGAACGGCAACGGCGGGTCGGGGGCAGGCAGCCCTCGAGTTCCGTTGCTGAACGAGAAGGAGGCGGCGGCCCTTCTCGGGCTCAGTCCCGCCGTCTTGAAGGCTTCGCGACTGAAGAAGCCCCGGTGCAAGGGCCCGAAGTGGGTGAAGTTCGGCCGGCGCGTGCTCTATCGGCTCGACGACCTCGAACGCTTCATCGAGGAGAACATGGTGGTGCCCGGGGTCTGAGGCGGTGGCCGATGCCAACTGAGCTTGACCACTCGCACGCTCGGTTGCGATGCTCTTGAACGGCGCCACCAGACATGACCATCGAGTCCGTCAAGGCCTTCCTGGCTGCGCGTGCACCGGACCTCCGCGTCATCGAACTCGACCAGTCGACAGCCACCGTGGCACTGGCAGCGAGGGCGCTGGGGGTCACAGAGGGTGAGATCGCCAAGACCATGTCGTTGCGAGTCGGCGACGAGATCGTGCTGGTGGTCATGCGTGGTGATGCACGCCTCGACAACCAGAAGTTCAAGAGAGCCTTCGGCACCAAGCCGCGGATGCTCGAGGCGACCGACGTCGCTGAGGCGACCGGGCACCCGGTCGGAGGAGTATCGCCCTTCGGTCTCGCTCGCCCGCTGAAGGTGTGCTGTGATGTCTCGCTCCGGACCTTCGCAGAGGTGTACCCGGCCGGAGGATCGCCCAACGCCGCCGTGCGCCTGACGCCCGAGCGCCTGGCTCAACTGCTCGGTGCGGATTGGGTGGACGTCGCCAGAGCCGCAGACGTGCTCGCCTGAGCGATCCGGTCGGTTCCGGCCCGCTTCGCGTTACGCTGCGACGGGCGGATCTCTCGCTACCCTCTCCTATCCATCAACTTCGCTACTGCCTGCCTAGCGTTCTCCGGCGCGAGGTGGGCGTAGCGGAGAACCATCTTGATGTCGCTGTGGCCGAGGAGCTCGCGCACGGTGTTCAAGTCGACGCCCGCCTGGACCAGGCGCGACGCGAAGTGATGTCGGAGGTCGTGGAAGCGGAAGCGTTCGATGGCGGCGCTCTTCAGGAGGGGCCCCCAGCCCTTCTTGATGTCGTCGAGCGGCTGATTCGGTGCGTAGGGCGACGGGAACACGTAGTCGCCGGCCTTCCCCACGTCCACGACGATGGGGAGCGACGTTTGCCAGGCCCTGAGCACCGCGACCGCTTCGGTGTTCAGCGGGATGTGCCTCGTTTGCGCGTTCTTGGCCTCCTCGCCGCGCACGGTCAGCATGCCGCCGACCAGCTCGACATCCGACCACTTCAACTTGAACAGCTCGCCGCGCCTCATGCCGGTGTTCATCGCCAGGAGCACGATCGGATGGAGGTGGTCGGTGTAGGTACCGAACTCCGGCCACTCGCGGTAGCGTCGTTCGCGTCGCCAGGCGTTCGCCTGGGCCCGTTCCTTCCGGCGCTTCTCGTCGCGGGCGATGAGTGCGTCGCGCAGCGCCTTCTCCTCCTCCGGCGACAGGTAGCGGATGATGGCCCGCGAATCCACCGGAAGCGGCTTCACCTTCGCGAGCGGCGACACGTTCAGAAGGCCCCAGTCCACTGCCCTGTTCAGCGCCGCCCTGAGCGTGTTGACGTCGCGGTTGATCGTCGCCGCGGCAATCCCACGCCGCACGCGTCCGGTTCGCCATCGTTCGACGTGCCAGGCGGAGATCTCAGACAAGCGTAGGCTGAGCAGTTCTGGAAACGCGTACTCGATGCGGGCGATGGTCTCCTCGCCGGTCTTCCGGTTGGCCTTCTGCCAGGGGCCGTAGACCTCCGCGATGTAGGCTCGCAGGGTGTGGCTCTTCCGCCGGCGACGAGCCTCGATTGGATCTCCGCCCCTGGCCTGTTCTCCGAGGATGACCTGCGCCTCCTTCCGGGCCTCCTCGAGCGTGAGCACGCCCACGGGGCCGAGCGTGTACCAGCGGCCACGTCCCAGCCGCACCCGATACGAATGGCTGCCCGATGTGCGACATCGCACGACGAACCCCGGCAGACGCTTGTCCCAGAGGTCGACGTCGCGGTTCGGCAGCCGTCGCAGCGTCTCGGTGGTGATCGAGGACGTAGCCATGACCGACGCTCTTCCCTTCGACCTCCGCCAAGGCCGGAGGCCGTCCGAATGAAGGACCCACGGAATCTGCACCCCCAGCCAAAGCGCCGGGGGTGCAATAGGGGTGCAAACCCGCAGGAATATCCGCTATGACGATGGGTGTTGCGCAGTGAACGGCCAGCCCGATTTGCTAGGAGAACTGGTCGCCTTGGATGAATTATACGGATTTACGAAGCGCCGTAAAGGGGGCGGGGCCGGGTTCACACGGCGGGGGTCGGTGGTTCGAATCCACCAGCGCGCACCAAACACAAACACAACAGAATCAACTACTTACGGCGACCGCCTCGGTGCGCCTTGGTGGCCTTCTGCCCATTCGTGGATGCAGGGTGGATGCAGGGGCGAGATGCCGGCGACAGCGACCAACGTGCGACCCGCTCGGCCTACGCCACCGCTCCATCGAACCCGGGGCGCGGGCTCGCGCCATGCGGTAGGCCCAGCTGGTCCTGGACCGTCGCCTGCCCTACTGCAACTTCGTCGCGAGGGCGTTTGTGCCGCCCTCCCACCGACGCCCCACGCGGCGCTGACCAGTCCTCAGATCCCGAACATGCCGCGAACCAGGACCTTCAACCGTGAGGGAGCACTTGAACGTGCCCGTCGCGCCCTCACACAGAGCAACCAGTGGGCGGTCTTGGGCCGGATCCCATTCGGTGGAGAGCTTCGGTTGGTAGATCAAGGTCTCTTCTTGGTCCTTCACGCACACGAGGAGGACGCGGCGGGCACAGCGGGACTGTGGCATTCTTCGCGAGATGTCCAACTCCCCGTCGCCGCGCAGTGAACCTAGACAGACTACTCCGGCGCTCCGATTTGGACTGTGAAGGCGGCAATGGCAGCGACGGTCGTGGCGCCCCCGGCCGCGGCCGCCACGACTCTCCTCGACAACGGGAACCCTATCCTGAACTGAGCTGCAGGCTTGACTTTGACGTCAACGAAGGGAGTGAATGTGTTCTGCCGCGTTAGGCCCTCCGGACACTCGTGGTCCGCGTTGCACAGCTTGAATTCGTGGGAGAAGCCCCAGACAGCTGCCGGTATGAAAAGACTCTTCTGGTAATCCTCCGATTTCCTGTAGTCCTTGTTGAGAATCTTGGCGATCCCTCCCACGGTCCAGCCTCCCACCCAGACTGTCGCCCGGCGACTCCTGTCTTCCGCTGATACGAACTCCGCGTTCCAGCTGGCGAGACCCGACAGGCTCAAACGAGCGGACAGACGTAGATCAGCTGAGAGCGAGAGGCGTTGGGCGCGCAACTGCCTACTATTGTCTAGTAGGCCATCCCCATCTGCGTCCGTAGCTGTTCCAGCGAGTGCCTCGAAGAGTTGTGCGCTGTAGTAGATGGAGACAACCGGTCGCCTAGTCCTCTGAAGAGCTTCATGGAAGCGAACCATCCGAGCCCTGACGAGTGTTTCCTCTGCCTCATTGAGTGCTTCGATCTGATCACGGGCCAAGTCTCGTCTTGTGATCGTGTCGTCGATCTCTCTAAGAAGTTCAATCTGCCGGTCCGATTGAGCAACACTCTGGAGTTCGAATCGAAGTCGGGTCAGGTCGTCCGTCAAGCCTGAGATCCGTTCCTCAAGCAACTGGATCTCGGCCTCACAGGACACTCCGGCGGTGCTCTTCAAGGCAGCCATTCCACGAGGCCCGCGAGGGGAGAGCGGATTCAGCACGACGCCGGCTCCGAAGCTGATGCGGCTATCCGCCTGTACCACCTTGAAACGAAGTTCCGACCAAATGGGATGATAGTCACGGAGTCCGTACAGAAGCGGGGCGTACGTGAGACTGGCCCCTTTGTCCTCGACAGTGAGGTTAAGATCCAAAAGGTCCGACGCATGCAGTTTGAGGTCCTTTCCGAAGGTTGGTTGCTCCGGTCCGATGAACGGCGTCGGCTTGGCGAATTCAGGTTGCTGCGCGAAAGCCGTGCCCGCGAGGGCCTGCAAAGCGACACCCAGTAGAAGTACGGCGCAGCGCAGCATCTTACTTGTCTGCCTTCGGATGTGTCGCGGCACTTCGCCAACGGTCACCGGCGGCCAAGTCGCCCTTCGTGCCAAGCTCGATCTCTGTGGCGCCCTTGAGGAGGAAAGCCGCAAGGGCCGGGATTCGGTGAAGAGCAAGGACCGTCCACCGCAGTGTCGCGGGCTCTGAGTAAACCCCTGCTATGTCTATGGACAGCTCGCGCTCCGTGCTCGCAACAGGAACCTCAACCACGGGAGTTGTGTTCAGGGTGAGGCCCCTGATTTCGAAGGGCCCGCTGTGTGAGACGCGCAGCACGAATCGTCTTACTTTCGCCATTTGCTACTCCATCTCCCGCGCTCCAATCGACGCGCGTAGGATTTGAACCGCGAACGAGTCGTTTACCTCAGCGTTGTGCAACTGTCACGGACGTCGTGCACACGCTTTCGATCTTGGCAGCGAACGCATCGGGCGTCTGACGACAATCCCCGTCTTGGACCTGGACTCCATCGCTCGCGGCACCGAGTTTGGCCCTCGGCAAAAGAGACTGTGCCTAGACAGCCAGACGGTCGCCACGACAAGCACAATCCGAAACTCCGACTGCAGTCGCCCACGCGCCATGAACGACCCGTCGCAACGCGCGAGCGAGGACGGAGACTGGTAACGAGTGACGTCAGGGCAACCTGTGTGTAAGACCATCGCCGCCTACCCTTCGACTCCCTCCTTCACCAACCCACGCGGGCAGCCCATCGGGCAACGCGCCAGTTTGTGCAGATTGGCCAGCCCGTCTTTCATCCTCGCGGCCTTCTGCGTGTCGAGCGAAGCGAGATCCCGAAGCTCGGCTTCGTCCTCCTCGTTGAGCCCGGTGATCGGGAAGTACTCCACCGATGCGCCAAGCGGATCGGCGAAGAACGCCTCGCGGAACTCCCGCTCCACGCAGGCGTTGCCAAGCAGCGCGAGCACCTTGAGGCCACCGGCCGTGCCGTTCCGTGGGCACGGCTTGTTTGGGCAACCCGAGTCCGCTCTAAGACGATCTAGCTCGACCTTCGCCAGTTCGGCTGAGTCCCGCAGGTTCCGAACCAGCCGGGTGATTTCTGTCCTTTGGGTGGCGCCTTCGGTCGATGTCTCGGCAGGCAGGACGAATCCCGCGCCCTCCACCATCTCCAGGATGTCCGTGCGTCGGCGGTCGAGCATGTCCCGCGCGAACGCCTCATCGACGATCATGTTTCCGAGCACCGCCAGGGGAACGAGTCGCTGCGCCATGGTTACTCCTAGTGAGTGAAGGGCGCCAAGCCCGCGTCTGCTCTTCGCACGCCGGCGGTGCCCTGGCGGCAGGCGTGCACGTCACGTGCGGTAGTGTGGCTTTGGGTTCCCAGTGCGTCATCGGGCAGCCGCGCGATCAGCGTGAGCGTGTCCGACGCTATCGCATACGCGGCGTCGCACTGCCCGATCTGCATCAGCAGCCGCGCTGCCGCCAATTGATTGAGCCGCCAGTCCAGGGGGTAGCCGTCGCGGAGCACGCGGCCCTTCACTGCATTCACCTGTCGCCGCTCGTCGAGCGCCCGCTGCCACTCCTCGCTCGCTTCGAACGCACGGGCCATGCCGATCCGGCTCTCGTACCAAGGCCACCTGGCGATAGCCGCCCGAAATGCCGTAAGGGCACTGGCAGCGCGGCCCTCCCGCAGGGCGATCACTCCCGCCGTATGGTGAAACGCGAAATCGATGAACGACCCCCCGGTCTCGCGGCGTAGGCGCTCGAGCCGTTTGTGCGCCACGCGCGCGGCTCGAAGGTCCCCGGACTCGGCGGCTAGCGCTGCCGACCGGCGCAGTTCCTCGGCGCCCACAGCCGAGGCTGGCGCCCGCAGGATCGCGTCCGCGGCCCGCCGCGCTTCCTCCGGTCGCCCCAGCAGGAGGGCGGTGCGTCCCTGCTGGGCTCGCACTGCGAGCTCCAGCGTGACGTCTCCGGCCGCCTTCATCGCGCGGAGAGCTTCGTCGTAGAGTCGCTGAGCCGCTGTGACGTCGCCCTGGAACAGCGCCGCGCGTGCTGTCTGCAGCAACCCCAGTCGGTCGTAGAATCCGCCTGCATCGCGTAGCACGCGAAACTCGCGGTGCGCTCCGTCAGCATCGCCGAGGGCGAGGTGTGCCAGCCCACTTCCCCAGTGCAGCATCGGGGAGTCGAGCTTTGCCGCGGCCGCACGCTTCTGCCGTTCCAACGCCTCGGTTGGGCGGTCGTCTCTGGCCAGCAGCAGCACGAGTTGCCCGACGGCACGCGTGGACTGGGGGTCGAGTCGCAGCACTTCCTCCAACTGGGCCGTGGCGCCCGCGAGGTCCTCGAGCGCATAGTGCGCCATCGCGAGTTCGTACCGGATATCGGGATCGTCCGGATAGAGCGACGCCAAGACGCGCATGCTGTTCCGCGCCTCATCGTAGCGCTCAAGGGCGGAGAAGTACGACGCCGCGATGAAGTGACGCTCACGCTCCGTCACGCGATCTGACAATGCGTGCGCGCGAGCGAAGTGCTCAATCGCGCGGGTGGTGTCACCACCGATGCCGAGGTAGAAGTCCCCGAGTTTCAGATGCGCCATCGCAAAGTCTGGGTCAATCGCGAGCGATGCCTGAAGCGGAACCTCGACGTCATTCATCCGCGCCTGCGAGCGGGCGACCACCGCATCCGTGTAGCGCCGCAGAGCCTCGAACGAGCGGGTCGTGACCTTCTGCAACGGCAGGCTGGTGTCGTCGATCTTCGCGAGCGATTCCCCGAGGTGACGGCGTATCTTGCGCGTGAGGGCGTCCACGACGCCGAAGACATCGTCGTAACGGACGAAGGTCGCCGATTCGACGAACAGCAATCTACCGCTGGCACCCTCGAGCCCACGGACAGTCACCTGCGTCGTCCCGCCGGCACGGGCGAGCGTGCCGCCCAGCACAGCCCGCGCACCTTCCCTTCGGGCGATCTCAAGGGCCGTCGCCTCGTCAACCACCGTCCCCTCAGGCCGCTGCATCCGGCTGAGCGCGTCAGCCACGCGGCCTCCACTGAGCAGGTTGACGAAACGCGACTGCTGCAGGGCCATCACAACGGCCTCTCGCACAGTGCGGGCGAGCGAGGGGTCACCCGTAAGGTCCTGGAACTCCGCCACCACCGCGCGCTCGTGCTCGTGGAAGGACGCTGGCGGCAGCCCGCGCTGCAGCGACCCGCCCGCCAAGACACCCAGCGCCGCCAGCAAGCACGCAGCAAGCGTCCACCAGCCAGCCGCCCGGCGGTCGCGGATCCGGCTCAGTGCGTCCAACACCTCCTGTGCCGTCGGCGTACGCTGGGCCAGGTCACTGTGCGTAGCCCGCCGAATCACCGCCCGTAGCGCACGCGGCACCTGCGCGCTCAGCACCGGATCCGTTGCGGCGGCCGTCGTCGACTCACCACTCGCGATCGCTCCCGGCTCTGCAGGCCGGTGACCGGTAGCCAACTCGTGCAGGACGATGCCGAGTGAATAGACGTCGGTTGCGGGACCGAGGGGCAGGCCGAGGCGATGCTCGGGCGACATGTAGGCAGGCGTCCCAGCACGATGTCGAACGAGCGACGGCGATGCGCCCAGTGCCTCGGAGTCCGTGCCGGCAAGCGTACGGGCCAGCCCAAAGTCCAGCACCTTGAGCTGGTCGTCAGCCGTCACCATCACGTTCGCGGGCTTGAAGTCGCAGTGCAGCACCCCCTGGCCGTGCGCATGCGCGAGGGCAGACGCCATCTGCCGAGCGAAGGACAGCACAGTGCCCAGATTCAGCCGGCCTCGTCTGAGCCGGGCGGTCAGAGTCTCCCCTGGCAGGTACTCCATTACCAGCGATACCCGCCCGCTGTCATCGATCACGTCGTAGACCGCGGCGACGTGCGGGTGATTGAGCCGGGCGGCCGCACGCGCTTCCCGCAGCAAGTGCTGTGCGAAGCGCGGCTGAACGTCGAGTCGTGGGTGAAGGACCTTCACCGCCACGGCGCGATTGAGTCTGGTGTCGGTGGCAAGGAACACCTCGCCCATGCCACCCGAACCCAATCGCCGCTCCAAGCGGTAGGGCCCGATGACCGACTCGCGCCCGGCCCGCACTTCGGTGGCCAGGAGACCGTCGGCCGATGAGATCGAAGGAGGCAGGACGGGCTCGTCGTCGAGGACACCGGTGCCGTCGTGTGCCGCGATCAGAGACCGCACTTCCTCGAGCATTGCTGCATCGGTCCCACACAGCCGGTCGATCAGCGCCGGTCGTTCGTCCGCCGAGGCAACCAGCACCTCGGCGAGCCGACTCTTCACGCGGGCCCAATCGTCGGCGGTCATGGACGTCACCCGCGCGACAGCTCCCGATGCAGCCACGCCCTGGCCGTTGCCCAATCCCGCTTCACGGTGGCCGGCGCTACGCCCAAGGCAACCGCCACTTCCTCAATCCCGAGTCCAGCGAAGTACCGGAGTTCCACGACCCTGGCCTGCCGAGCGTCGAGTCGCTCGAGGCTGCGAAGTGCGTCATCGAGAGCGACGAGGGCGGCAGGGCGCAGGTCAAGAGCTTCAACTTGCTCGTCAAATGACCGCAGGGCGTCGCCAGCGACCCGTTTTCCCGATTTCCGCCGGCCGCGTGATCGACGAGTAGCCGCCGCATCACCTGCGCGGCGATTCCGAAGAAGTGCGAACGATTCTGCCAGCTAATGCGCTCCTGGCCGAGCAGCCGGAGGTACGCCTCATTGACGAGGGCGGTCGGCTGCAGCGTGTGCCCTGCGCGCTCGCGACGCAGGTAAGACGCTGCCAGCCGCCGCAGCTCACGTCCCACGCGGGGCACGAGTTCGTCGAGCGCAGCCCGGTCTCCGTCACTCCAACGCTGAAGGAGCACCGTGACTTCTTCGTGAGGCGCGTCGACCACAGCCACCTCGGACATTGCCAAGCGCGCGGCACCAGCGAGAGCGCCACGGCCTGTCCGTCATGTCGGTTTTGCCGGCATTGTAGTGCGGTTCGCGCCTAGCGCAAGCAAGATCATCGTGTCTCACAAACGGATGTACCACTGACGGCCGCCCTGTGACCCCACGCGTCTGGCATCGACGGGGGCCGTCGAGCCGGCCCCCGATTCCCAGGCGCCCCATCAATCGAGACTGAGCTGGTAGTCGTTGTAGACGGAGCCGAGATTCCTGATTACGATCTGGACCGTGCCTGCCGTGGGATTCCGGAATCTGACGATGCAGTAGTCGGTCCCGTCGGCGTCCGCTCCGAGGAGCCGGCCGAACCGGTCGTAGACGTAGCAGTCGAGGTCTGTGTCCCCGTCACCGCGCACGACCAGGCGGTGGTAGCCGGCCGGCGCCCACGGTTCCCACCGATCCGTGCTGTACGACCAAACGCGCCCCTCACGGTAGAACCCGCCGCCCGCGTTAGCCGCCAGGGCGGAAGCGATAAGCAGCGTGACGACGAACATCGCACTGAACGAACGTCGCAGAGTCATGTGAGTGGTCATATCGACCTCCTTTGCCCACTCACGCGCAGTCGGAAGGCGAATCGGCTCATGGCCGCCGGAATGGGGCGCAACCAACGGAGGTCTGGCGGCCCCTGGAGCGCCCGCACAGAGAAAGCGGAGCACGCCGAACCTACCGACCGCCGTCGATGTTCGGACCCGGCGGCCGCCGGCAGCGTACGAGCCGCACTACTTTCAGCCATCGACCCTGCGTTGCTCCGCCATCTTGTTCCACCGGGATCGAGCTCGACGAGTGGGATGACCGCGCCGCCATCGGCCCCGTGGCATTCGCTTTCTGGATACCCGGCCTCTAGGCCTCCCCTTAGCTCGTGGCTGCGACTTCGAGGGAGTGCGCCTTCGTCTTCGAGCCGGCGTTCCGCCCGCCGCCGTTGGGGTCCAGCCGCCTCAGGCCAGGCCTTCCAGCGGGGAGCACGCGGATGCCGCCACTCCAAGCCACAGCCTGAACTGCCTGCACGGCTTGCCGTCGGGCACCGGGCAGCCACAAGGATGAGAGTCGCCTCCGGAAGCACTGCGGGGAAGAACTCGGCGTCAGTGACCCTTTCGAGGTTCGCCCAGAAGGGGGCCGCCTCCCGTGTACACCTCCCGTCCGCGACCAAGTGCCGCGCTTGCTCGCGAGTCCGTTGACGGTCGCCAGCGTTGGGCACAATCCCGGGCTCGAGGAACTGGTCGCGCAGCTGACCGGCGAGCGGCTGGACCTGCCGACCGCCGCCCTGGCGCACATTGTCTTGCCGATCGATCAGTGGCGCGATCTCAGACTGTCGACCCGGGGGACGCTGTTGGGCCACTGGCGCCCCAGGGAACTGACATAGTCGACGCGACGAGCGACGGCCCTCGGAGCCCGAGATGAACTTCAAACGCGAAGCGATGTGGCTCGTCATCCTGACGGTCGCGTTGCCACTCATCGCCCTGATGATGGCGCTGGTCGTGCCGTGGATCGTCGGTCGGTGAAGGGACTGTGCGGGACGCCTGTACCGCCAGCGGGTCTCGCGGGCGCTCCTGCGCCTGCGCGTTGTCCGCCGCAGGGTCCGGGGCCAGGTACACCACCTCCAGCCTCACGGTCGTCGCGCCGTCGAGCGCCCCGAACGCGGTGCCCAGGATGCCGCCCCCCAGGGCGCCCATGAGCAGCCACGCGGGATGACCTCCCGTGCTGATGGCGTTGAGCAGCGCGCCCGCCGCCGCACCGATGACCAGGCCGCGCTTGGCGCGGGTCGCGGTCTCCC